>Ga0172378_10000133_pt1 | contig 57608 bp, 57 predicted proteins | sample GrowelOW332metaG_FD_119755 | JGI IMG/M metagenome (GOLD analysis project Ga0172378, IMG submission 119755) | Groundwater microbial communities from an aquifer near a municipal landfill in Southern Ontario, Canada - Pumphouse #3_1 metaG | ecosystem: Environmental > Aquatic > Deep subsurface >... | reverse complement strand
AATTTATCCAAATAATGACCAATCTTCATTTTTTTAGTATTATATTCATTATTCATAATATTTGCTATTTTTAATGTTATTGTATTAATTTGTGAAACCTGTTTTTGATATAATAATTGAGAATTATATTGTATTTTTTTTACATTTTCAATTAATTTATTTTGTGTATTTTCAAAGTTCGATTTAGTAATTTGAGAAATATCTTCTACCAAATCTAAGATTTCATTTTTTAATAGCTTTACATCATACCCGATAAGTTCGCCAGCCGCAGTAGGCGTAATTGCTCTCCTATCTGCTACAAAATCACATAAAGTATTGTCTGTTTCGTGACCTATAGCTGAAATTAACGGTGTTTTCATTTGAAAAATTGTACGAATCATTTCTTCATCATTAAATGCATATAAATCTTCAAAAGCTCCACCACCTCTAGTAAGGACTATTGTATCATAACCGACTTCATCGGCATTTTTCAATGCAGTAATTACATCACTAGCACAAGAATTGCCTTGTACTCTAACATCAATTACTGTTAGGTTGATTAAATTATTCTTTTTAATAATAGTTGTAAAGAAATCTTGAAAAGCTGCACTCTTTACACTTGTTATTACTGCTACGTTTTTAGGTCTAAGTGGAATTTCTTTTTTGTAACGCTCTTCAAACAAACCTTCATCTTGTAATTTTGCTTTCAGTTTTTCCAACTTAATATGCAACTCACCATTTTCACCCATAGGGTCAATCTTGTAAGCTCGTAAAGAAAGTTGTCCACCTTTTACATAGTAGTCCACTGCACCAATAACTAGAATTCGTTCTCCATTTTGGGGTATATAAGCGTTTTTACAACCAAAAAAGCATACTTTTATTTGTGCAAAAGCATCCTTTAAAGTAAAATAACAATTGTTATTAACAATTGCACAACCGCTTACTTCTCCACAAACTGGTACATTATGTAACAGTTCTTCTTCTAAAAATACATTATTTATATAAAAATTAAGTTGTTGTACACTAAGATAATTTTCAGCCATTTTCTTGTGATATTTGTTTGTAAACAGTCGATAAAATTCCATTTACAAATTGATTACTTTTTTCTGTAGAATATTTTTTTACTAATTCTACTGCTTCAGATATAGAAACGGATAAAGGAATATCTTCCATATATTTCATTTCATATATTGCCAATAATAAAGCGGCAAAGTCTGTACGATATATTCTATCTTCAACAAAACCTTCTGAATATTTAGAAATTATATCTTTAAGTTCTTCATAATTTTCGATAACTCCAAGATATACTTTTTGCATATATGCAATATCTCCATCATCCAAATCTTGACTCTTAAAGATTTCATAGGTCAATCTATTTAACTTTTTGTTAAATAAATACTCAAATACTAATTTATAGGTACATTCTCTAGCAACTTTTCTACTCATTTATTTCCTCTACATAAATATTACATTAGTAATATTAACATTAATATTTTTTACTTTAAGCGGAGTGCTACTTTTGATACTTTGAATTAAATTTTCTTGTACCTCACAAACCACTTTAGGTACACTATAGCCAAACACAACAGCAAGAAATATATCTACGGTAACTTCGTCATTATAAAAATATATTTGAACATTATTAGAATCGCTATTGTTTCTAGTTTGTCCAAAATTATTTTGCTTAGCAACACCTTCTGCTTGTGCAACAGCATTGTTTGCAAAAGATATTATTAAATTTTTATAGATACTTAGTTTCTCTTGGCTATTTGAGTCTTTCATACTTTACCTCGCTAGAAGTATAGCATAAAAGACTCAATTGTGCAAGTAGTATTTTGAATTATAGCCTATACATAAGGGATAATAATGACATTACTTGCAGTAAAATCTGTTTCACTGACAATAATATTCAAAATCTGCGCTGCTTCGTCAATTGTTAGTTCGCTATCATCGACTACAACATTTACATTTTTACTCGATACAGTAACTACACAATCTTCAAAACCCTTTGCTTTTACCAAACTTTCTAATGTAAGTTCTAATTCCATATTGTCTACCAAATTTAATTTTTTGCCTTTGGCTGAAGTTATAGTTTCTTCATCAGAAGTAACACTAGCGATTATTTCGTCTAAATATAATATCTCTTGAGCTCTTGTATTACAACGCTCATCTCGATATGAACCAAAAAATGTAGTTGTTGTTTCACCAATAACATCTGTTGGATTGTTGTTAGTATCGTTTGTCCTAACTGTTAGAAAATAATTTAGACAACCTGTTGCTACTAATAGCAACACCAATGATACTAAAATTATTACTTTTTTCTTGTTCGCACTTAATTTCATAAACTGCCTCCATTTTGTTTATTTCATTGTAAAAATTTCTATATTATTTGCATTTATTTGCAATATAGTCTGACAAGCTCTCATAATCGCCAACTTTACTACTGCATTATTGGCACCTTCGGCTACCACGATAACGCCTTTAATAGGTGGTGTTATTTCTTTAAGTATATAAGGCTGGCTATTACCATTATTATTTAGAATAACCGGACTTTCTGTTGTATTTGTAGTAGTCGAGCTGTTTGTTGTACCGCTAACTGTATTAGTTGTATTATTAGAAATAGTTTTAGCCGTAATTTTTTCGGAAGTACTTTCATAATTAATCATAACTTCTACTTCGCCTACTCCTTCGATTTTGCTTAAAACAAGTGCTAATTCTTTTTCTGTGCTCAAATAATTACCTTCATTCCCACTTGTACTCACATTTTCATTTGTACTTTTACTACTATTTGTATTTGCGGTGTTGCTACTGTTAAATAAGCTACTGTTACCGCTAAATATTAATAACATTATTGCAATAGCAATGACACCAATAATTATTTCTATATGTTTTATTCCTTTTATTTTTGTAATAAAATCTTTATATTTATTATTAATGTTATTATTTTTAGTACTACTACTATTACTATTATTCGCCATTAATGATTATCCTTTTTTTTTCTATATTTGTATTTTGCATACAATACCATATTATCTTTTCATTAATATTTATATTCTTTGCATTTTCTTTTATGACAAGATTGCCTGTATCTACAAAAATATTTTCTATAAGCAAAGCCCCTTCAATATTATAAATATAAGAAAATGTTATGCCTACACCCTCTATTCCATCGTTTTTTAATCCCGCAGTAATATTTTTAATTGCATTTTCATATTCCAACATATTAAATTTATTTAATGTTTGCGTATCGACTGATATAGTTTGCTCCGAACTTTCATCAAAATTTGGCATTGTAAAACCTTTTTTCAAAAATGCGGATATTTGGCACAAAAACACAAGTAAAACGACCAATGACATTGTTGCCATAATATATTTTTTTGTATTGCCATCAACTAGTATTACTTCAACTAATACCTCTAATAATACAATAGCTACCATTGCAATTAAAAATTCTTTCATCTATAGCCCCCAATTACAACTATATATAATTAACATTAGAAATATAAATATAGTAAATGCAAGAGCAATTAATATAACGACTAATAGCATTAAGCAAGATGCTGTATTTGTAAATAAATCAGCTAATTTTTTTCCTGCTATTGGCTCAATTATTGCACCAACAAACTTAAAACCAAATATAATAACAAGTAATTTTATAATTGGGAAAATTGCCATATAAATTATTAGCAATACAGCAGATAACCCTACCGCATTTTTGACAACGACAAAACTTGCCATAACTAAGTCAAACCCTTGACTTAGATAATTCCCCAATACAGGGACATAGCTAGATAGGGCATACTTTGCTCCTCTTATAGCCAAACTATCAAATGACGCCCCTGTTATACCTTGTGCTGTTGTTACAGTAATAAATATACTGAATACAATTCCTAAAATCCAGTTTGCTGCACTTTTTGTTGTTGAGCTTAGTTTTTTTAGCAGTGATTCTTCGGAAAAACCTGAAATAATTGTAAATACAAAACTAGCATAGAATAACGGGAATATAACCAGCTCAATAATTTTGAAAATAAATTGTGAAAAAACCAAAACTAAGGGCTGGTAAATACTAACTGTATAACTACCTCCTAGTGCAGTAATTATAGTAATCAGTATAGGAAAAACTATGTTAATAAAATTACCAAAATAATCTATCGTTTTTTTAGTTTCAATAATGGATTTTGACACCAAATATACTATCATAATAATCATTACGCCCCAAATAGCAATAAAAATTATTTTTTTCACGCTACCATTATTAAGCCTATCTGACATATTTTTTAATAATCCATACAAAATTGCAATAATAATCATACTTATAAAGATTGGTAAAATACTTTTTATTCCATCAATAAAACATTCATTAAAAATACCAACAAAATCATTAAAATTATAAACTTTTTCGCCGGACATTACTTGTTGTATTAAAGTAAAAAAACTTTGTATAAAACTATATTGATAGTCATTTTGGACTAAACTTACTAAATTTTCTAAAGATGTAAAATCTATTTTTGTAAGTGAAGTCTGAACAAAAGAATCCAAATTGTCATCATTATTATCTTCTTCTGTAGTTGTTTTATCTTCATTTTCTTCAGTTTCTTCATCAATAGTTTCTTTGTCATCATCTTCTGTTGCTGTTTCTTCCAAATTTATACTACAAACAAAGTTATTAATTGCTACATTATTATTTGTACAACTCAAAATGAAGTTATTTGAAAAAATTATTATAGGCAAAACTACTAAACTAAATATAATGTAGCTCCACCTAATTTTTTTCATAATATCCCCTCAACTATATCAATTATATTTGTAATTATTGGTATTGTCATAACAAATATCGTTAATTTTGCACCAAGCTGTATTTTTTTTGCTATAGTTTTGCACCCCGCATCATCACATATTGATGTAGCATACTCTGCTATATAACCTATGCCAATAATTTTGATAATTGATGAAAAAATATCTCTATTTAAGCCACTTTTTGTAGAAATTTGTGAAAAGACTGAAATTGCATTAACAATATAATCACTTAAAATTATAAGTATTGTTGCACCTACAGCTAATAACACAAAAATTCCCAGTTCGTTTTTTACATTTTTTACAATTCCGTAACAAACGACACCGATAAAGGCTATACCTAATATTTTGAAAAATACCATTTAGAACAAATTAAAAATGCCTTTTAAATTGCTAAATAAGCCACCCATCATCTCCACAACCATTGTTATTGCAATAACTAATCCAGCAAGTGTAACCAAAGTAGCAATTTCTTTTTTGTCACTTTTTTCTAAAATATTATTAATAACGGCAGTTATTATACCAACTCCGGCTAATTTAAAAATTATATCAATTCCCATTTATATACCCCCTTTATATTATTAAAATCATTATTCCTAAACCAACAAGCGGTGATATTTTACGATAAATTTTTCCTTTGTTTTCCCAACTTATTGAAGCTTTTTGTTTGGCTAATTCTACTTTAGAGGATTGCAAATCAAAAAAAGCTTGTTGTGAGTCTTTGTCCAAATTCCTAATACCGCCTATAGTTTCTTCGTAAATTTCTATGCATTCATTGTCTTTTACTATATTTCCAATTAATTTTGATTTCGGATTATTATTATTATATTTTTCTATAATTTGGTCGACAGTTTTATTGTAATATGTGATTTCTGAATTGCAAAAATTAATAAAATAAAGCAAATCTTCATAAAAATCTACCTTATTTTTGTATATATTACTAACACCAATTCCTAAATAGATGCTTGATATAAATATTAAAATACCTGCAATTAAACTATTCATCACCTCTCCGAATAATAGATTTTATGCTTCCTACCTTTGGTTTAGAAGTAAGCAGAATATACCACTCAAACTGTTCACTCAGTACCTTCGGGACTTGGTCTAAGCTATTTGCGTGATAAGTTGCTAGTACTTTTACACCAGAATTTATTATTCTAATTATTGCGTTTATATCTTCATCTCCAAATAATTCATCACAAACAACTAGTTCTGGGTTCATTGTCCTTATAATATTGCCATATACCTTATTTTTGGGTATGTTGGAGATTACATCACATTGGACACCGACTTTCAAACTCAAATTTTGTCCACACAATTCTTCTCTTTCATCAATAACAAGTGTATCAAATTGATTTGATAGCAACCTTGTCATTTCTCTAATAAGTGTTGTCTTTCCACCAAAAGGCGGAGAAATAACTAAAGTACTATCAAAATTGTTTATTAAAAAATCAATTTGTTTGTCTATATTGAAAATTTGATGAGGTATTCTTATGCAAAGTGCATAAAAATCACGGAAAGCTATTCTATTATTTTCGATTAGATTGCAATTGCCGACTATGCCAATTCTTATACCGCCTTTATAATTTATATATCCGTTTGTAATTTCGTTTTCATATGCGTACATACTATTTTTTGTTGCTGCAGCTATAATTGAATTTATTATATTTTTGTCAGCAATTATGCTCATAAAATGTGTATTATGCTTTGTTTTTAACATAATAGGTTGGTTTATTCTTATTCTTATTTCTAATATATTATTGAAAGAAGTTAATTTTGATATTGCTGCATATATCACATTACCTAACAATTTTTCCATAAAAAAACACTCCCATTAAATATATGGGAGTGTTTGAATTGTTATACTTTATTTTATTATTTTTATTATACTCTTGACATATAATTGCCGTTACGAGTATCTACTCTTACTTTTTCGCCGGCTTGAACAAATAATGGTACTTGTATTTTGAATCCAGTTTCTAAAGTAGCACTCTTATTGCCTGGTTGTGCGGTTGCTCCAGGAATACCTGGGTCACATTCTGTTATTTCTAATTCAACAAAATTTTCTGGTTCGCAACTAAAAGCTAAGTTTTTATAGAATGCTATTTCGCAAGTGTCACCCTCTTTAATAAATTGAAGTGCTTCTTTTGCTACGCTTAGATTAAGTGGTACTAAATCATAAGTTTCATTATCCATAAAGAAAATTAATTCACCATCAATATAACTATACGCCATTTTTTTACGTTCTATAAGTGCTGTTTCAAATTTTTCATTTGGGTTAAAGGTACGCTCTATTACAGCACCAGTCATAACATTTCTTATTTTAGCACGGACAAAAGCTGCACCTTTGCCTGGTTTAACGTGTTGAAAATCAACTATTACTTGTACTGAAGTATCCATAACAAATGTAATACCTTTTCTAAAATCTCCTGCTTGTATAAAAGCCATTAGTGTCCTCCAAAAGTTTTTCTTTTTTCTATTCTATAATTATTATATTTTTTTCGCTATTTGTCAAGTTTTTAATGATGTTTTTGTCAAAAAATATAATATCTTCTATCCTAATTCCAAATTTATTTTCAAAATATAATCCTGGCTCAACACTAAGAACCATATTACTTTGTATAATATCTTCACACTTAGGTGAAAAATTTGGATTTTCGTGTATATCTATGCCTAGTGAGTGTCCTAAAGAATGGGTAAAATATTTGTCTAAGTTATTTTCTTTGAAATAATCTCTTGCTATTTTATCACAGTCTTTACCTGATTTGCCTACAGCAATATTTTTCAATGCTAGTTTTTGTGCATTAAGTACATAATTATAAATGTTTACCATTTCATCAGTTGGTTTACCAAAAAATACTGTTCTTGTCATATCCGAGCAATAATTTTGGTATTTTGCGCCAAAATCAAAAGTTATGGGCATACCTAATTCCAATTTTGTATTGCCTGGATGAGCGTGAGGTTTTGATGTATTTTTCCCAAAAGCAACTATATTATCAAAAGCAAGTTCATCAGCACCGTTTTGATACAATAAGGCTGACAAAATGTGAGATAAATTGTTTTCAGTTTGACCAAGTTTGATATAATGAAGTAATTCTAAAAAGGTAGTATCCGTTATGCTTTGAGCATAAGTTATTTTACTAAGTTCTTCTTCGTTTTTTATTGCACGAAGCTTACTAATTTTGCCTGTTATAGAATATAGATTTTTACAATTTATTTTTTGTAATTTAGTTTGCATAGAAAAAATAAGACTGTCTTCTACACCTAAAGTAGTGATACTATTGCTTTCTAAAAATTCCCAAAAATATTCGATATTTTTTATTTGATAGCCCTCAATACAAGATGCTACTTCCTCAAAATATCTACTATCTGTAAAGTAATAAGCGGTTTTATTAAAAAATAATATTATACTATCCGCATTTTTATAGCCTGTAAAATAATATAAATTTGCGGGATTAGTTATTATAAATTGTTCACTATCTATTTCATTAATCTTCATAGCTGTATTATACATAAATTTTATTAAATAGTCAATGCAAAATAGATAAATTTATAATCATTTTGTCTTTGATTTTGAAAATAAAGAGACTACGAATCCTATTACGATTGCTCCGCCAAGTCCAGCACCACTTGCTTCAACTCCGCCGACAATTGCACCTATTAGTCCTCTTTCTTTAACCCCTTCAATAGCCCCTTTTGCTAGTGTACTACCGAACCCAACTATAGGAATAGTTGCACCCGCCTTTCCAAATTCTTTAATAATATCAAATACTCCAATTGCTTCTAAAAAAACACCAATCAGTAAAAATATAACTAGAATTCTTGCTGTAGTAAGTTTAGTAAAATTTATTAATACCTGTCCAAAAGTACAAATTAATGCACCTACTACAAATACTTGTAAATATGTTAGTATACTTGACATTTTACATCACCTCAATAGCAATTGCGTGAGCAATAGCCGGTATAGATTCACCTTGTAAAGATGAAATTTTGGAAACTAAAGCACCTGTAGGAACTAATAACACTTTTTTTAATTTCCCCAATTTTAATTGCTTATAAATATAAGAATTAAATACTAAATTACTACAAGCTGCACCACTTCCGCCTTGTTCAGTTTTTTGAAATTCTGTGTTAAATATTAATACACCACAATCATCATAATTAGTAATATTCAAATCATAGTTTTTTTCTTTCATTAGTTTTGTTAGCATTCTAACGCCGGCCTGTCCTAAATCACCTGTCAAAATTAGGTCATAATAATCTAAATCCCTATTTGTATCCTTTAGATGAGTTATTATTGTATCCATAGCAGCAGGCGCCATAGCAGAGCCCATATTATTAGCATCAGTTACACCATAATCAACTACTCTCCCTATTGTTGCACTGGTAATTTTAATTTTGCTATTTTCTTTACTTGATAACAAACTACAACCAGCACCCGTAACTGTCCATTGTGCAACTGGTGGTCTTTGAGAACCTAATTCCAACGGATTTCTATATTGTCTTTCTGCGGTCGAAAAATGACTTGTCGTAGAACAAATTACTCTTTCCATAACTCCATTTGAAATCATTGTCGCTCCCATAATTAGTGCTTCACCGAAGGTTGCACAAGCATTATAAAGACCAAAAAAAGGTATGTCATATTCTCGCATAGTATAATTACTACCTATAATTTCATCTAATAAATCACCACTAAATATACAATCAATATCTTCTTGTGTAAGATGGGCATTATTGAGTAAATTTCGAATCGCATAAATGTGCATTTTTATTTCTGCAAGTTCATAACTTTTTTGTCCAAGTAAATCATCTTTAATAATATTATGAAAATATTTATGCAAAGGACCTTCGCCCTCTTTTGGACCTGCAATAGTGGTCGTTGCACTAATTGATACAGGATTATCAAATATTATTGTATGATTTTTCATTAAGCAAATAGCCCGATTATCCAATAAATTAATCCGACAATAACTGATGAAGTAATCCCAATTACAATAACGGGACCCGCAACTGAAAACATATTGCTACACAAGCCCAGAATTACGCCCTCACGCTTTCTTTCTATAGATGAACTAACAATGGAGTTGGCAAAGCCCGTAATAGGCACTATCGAGCCAGCACCGCCCCAATTACCAATTTTATCATAAACTCCAATTCCTGTAAGAAGTCCGGTAATTGCTATTATTATAAGTATAGTATAACTACCGATATCCTTTTCACTAAGAGTAGGCATTGCAAGGTGTAAAAGGTCACTAATTGCTTGACCAATACAACAAATTGTTCCACCCAAAATAAATGCTTTTGACATTGTAGCCAAATGTTTTGTAGGAGGCATTTCATCTTTTACCATTTTCAGATATGCTTTTTTACCTTTATCGTCCAATTTCACTGGTTAAATCCTCTTTTTTCACATTTTGTGGGAAACATATTTCTTCTTTTTCTATATATTCTTTTTTCATAATAAAAACACCCTAAATATATTGTTTACTTAGAGTGTTTTATTTATACTAGTTCTTTCTTTATTTTTGCGAGAATTTTACTTTCTAATCGACTTACTTGTACTTGCGAAACTCCCAATTCCTTGGCGACTTCAGATTGCGTTTTGTCACGATAGTATCGTAAAAAAATAATTTTTTTATCACGGTCATCAAAATTATCAATAATTTGCCTTAAAACTATTTTTTCAATATAATCATCTGTACTACCTTTTGAACTTAATCTATCTACTAAACACAAACCATCTTCGTCATTTTCAGCATATAAACTTACTGGATATCGAGAACTCTCTAATATAAACACAATTTCGGTAGAATCTACTTTCATATATTCAGCCATTTCTGAAATTTTGGGTTCTCTAGCATTTTCGTTTTGAAATTGCTCAATAAATCTATTTAATAGCATATTCTGACTTTTGATAGAACGACTTACCTTAATTGCTCCATTATCGCGTAAAAATCTTTTTATTTCTCCCGCTATCATCGGGACTGCATAGGTAGAAAATCGAACTCCAAAATCTAAATTAAAATTGTTTATAGCTTTTATAATTCCTAATCTTCCTAATTGCATCAAATCATCATAATCTATTTGTTTGTTGACAAATCTTCTTACAATACTCTTTATAAGGGGCATATTTTGCTCTAAAAGTGCGGTTTTTGCATCTTTATCCCCGTTTTGAGCTTTTTGTATTAGAATGTCAGTTTGTTCTTTACTATACATTAAGTTTTTTTGTCATAGTAACTGTTGTTCCCGCACCCATAACACTTTCTACTTCGAGAGAATCCATAAAGCTTTGCATAATAGTAAAGCCTAATCCACTTCTTTCTCCATTTTTCTCAGTTGTATAGTAATCACCTAATGCTGTATCAACATCTAAAATTCCTATTCCATAATCAATAACTCTTACAGTTAGTAAATCATCTTTTATTGTAGCTTCTAATAAGATATCACCCTCATATTTGGTATATCCGTGCACAATTGAATTCGTAACAGCTTCGCTTATTGCGGTTTTTATATCATTTACCGTTTCTAAACTAGGATTGTTACCTACACAAAATGCACTAACCACACTTCTGGCAAAAGATTCATTAGATTCTATTGCTTTAATTCGTAAACACATACTATTATCCATTAAAATTTACTCCTCATCAAATTTTTGGAATTATTTTATAAATTCCGCTTATTGTAAGCACCTTATCTATTTGCTTGTTAGGATTTGTAATAAATACTGCAATTTTTTTTGCATTTAATTTCTTATAGCGACCCATAATAAGACCAATACCAGTACTATCCATAAATTTTAGTTTGTCTAAATTAAAAATTACATTCTTTGCTTGTGTATTTAATAAATAGTCATCTAACTGTGTACGCAATTTACTTGCGACACTTTGATCAAGTTCGCCTTCCAAATTAATGCAAATATTATTATTGTTTTTTGTTGTTGAAACAATCATAAGTGCCTCCTGTGAAAATCATTATATAAAAATTATTGCCTAAAATTTAAGGAAGTCGTGTCGAAAATTGATTATTTTTATAAAAATATAGGTAAACTGCAATTTGAAAAATAATAAACAAAGCATAGATAAAAAATACCTATGCATAATTAATAACAAAAAAGTATAGATAAAAAATTTAATAAAATAAAAAAGCATAGATACAAAATCTATATGCTTATTTAATAACATAAAAGTATAGATAAAAAATTTAATAAAATAAAAAAGCATAGATACGAAATCTATATGCTTATTTAATAACAAAAAAGTATAGATAAAAAATTTATTAAAATAAAAAAGCATAGATACGAAATCTATATGCTTATTTAATAACATAAAAAAAGCATAAGTAAATTTTACTTATGCTATATTTTTTGGTGGAAGGAGATGGATTCGAACCATCGAAGTCGTAGACGGCAGATTTACAGTCTGCTCCCTTTAGCCACTCGGGAATCCTTCCTTAAATTTGGAGCTGACTAATGGAATCGAACCATCAACCTGCTGATTACAAATCAGCTGCTCTACCAAATTGAGCTAAGTCAGCATGTAGGCGGAAACGGTTTGTGTTCCACCAACCAAATTTTGGTGCCTTGGGGCGGAATCGAACCACCGACACGGGGATTTTCAGTCCCCTGCTCTACCGACTGAGCTACCAAGGCGATTGTTGGCGATCCGGAAGGGGTTCGGACCCTCGACCTCTAGCGTGACAGGCTAGCGTTCTAACCAGCTGAACTACCGGACCGTATAAATATAAAGTCACATAATGTTTTTGGTGGGCCTTCACGGACTTGAACCGCGGACCAATCGGTTATGAGCCGATCGCTCTAACCAGCTGAGCTAAAGGCCCATTGGATTTAGTCACTATAAATTATTGGTCGGGGCGAAGAGATTCGAACTCCCGACCCCATGGTCCCAAACCATGTGCGCTACCAAACTGCGCTACACCCCGATTTCGACTCATAGTGGGTCTATCTTTTGTTGACTTTAATACTATACTATAAAAAGAATTTGTTGTCAACAAAATTTGCAAATTTAATTCTAGTTTTTTTTATTTTATTTATCCCTATAAACACTGATAATTCCCTTTATTGAAGATAGTTTTCGAATAACATTGGTAACGTCTTCAGAACTCTTAATTTCCACCCCGATAATTATCGATGCTCTCGATTTATCTTTAGATGATCTTGCTACGAGTGAATCAATATTTAAGTTCAAATTTGCAATTGTTGCGGAAACTTGTGACAACATTATATTTTTGTTCTCACATTCCACTTTTATACTAGCTATAAATACACTATTATCTTGATGTGCCCATTCCGCTGAAATAATTCTTTCTTTTTCCATATTCCTAACATTTGGACAATCTGCTCTATGCACCATTACTCCTCTACCTCTAGTAATATATCCTACTATTTCATCTCCCGGTACAGGATTACAACAATGACTTAATTTTATTAGGAAATCATCATAACCTTCAATTATAATACCAGAATGTACTCGTCGTACCTTCTTTTGTATTTCACCTTCGGTCGTTTCTATCTTAACTTCTTGATAATCTTGACTTTTTTTATAAAAATCTATTAGCTTACCTAATATTTGATGAGTGGTGATTCCACCATAACCAATTGAAGCGTACATATCTTCTGTAGAACTAAAGCGATATCTGTCTAGTACTACCTTTATCCAATTTCCACTTGTTAGGTCGCCTAAATTATAGCCTTTTCTTTTAGCTTCTCTATCTATCATATCTTTGCCAAGCTTAATATTTTCTTCTTTCATTGCTTTTTTGTAGAAAGATTTAATTTTTGCTTTAGCAGTATTGGTTATTGCAATTTTTAACCAATCTCTTGATGGACCTTTTGACTGGTTATTAGTTATTATTTCTACAATATCACCATTTTTTAATATTGTAGATAGCGGTACCATTTTTTTATTTATTTTAGCACCAACACATTTATTTCCTACAGCACTATGCACTCTATAAGCAAAATCTATACAAGTAGAACCTGGCTCCATATTAAAGACATTGCCTTTTGGGCTAAACACATAAATTTCACCTGTAGATACAACATTACTTTTTAGTGTGTCAACGAATTCTATCGAATTTTTCAACTCGCCTTGAACATCCATCATTTCTTTTATCCAAGAAAAACGATTGACCAAATTAACATCAAGAACTTCTTTACCATCTACATCAATGCCTTCTTTATATTTCCAATGTGCAGCAATACCATATTCAGCTATTCTATTCATTTCAAACGTTCTTATTTGAATTTCGAATTTTTCACCGTAATCAGTAATTACTGTAGTATGCAAACTTTGATACATATTGGGTTTTGGTACAGCAATATAATCTTTGAATCTACCAGGTATTGGTTTCCATAATGAATGAATAATTCCCAATACAGCATAACAATCCCTAATATCGTTTACAATAACACGCAAAGCGATTAAATCATAAATTTGTTCAAATGCTTTGCCTTGATCTTTCATTTTTTTGTAAATAGAGTATAAATGTTTTGGTCTGCCTTTTATCTCATAACCATCTGAAATAACATCTTTAATTTCTACACGTAATCTATCAGCTATTTTGTCCACAAAAACCATTCTTTGTGTTCTTTCTACGGCAACTTTTTCTACTAAATATTTATAATCTTCTGGATAAAGATATTTCATAGACAAATCTTCTAATTCGCATTTTATCCAAGATATACCTAATCTACCAGCAAGTGGTGCATAAATATCAATAGTTTCTCTTGATTTTTTGATTTTTTTATCATCAGGAACAAATTCTAATGTTCGCATATTATGCAATCTATCAGCTAATTTAACAAAAAGAACTCGAATATCCTTACTCATTGCTAAGAACATATTACGAATATTTTCACATTGAGTTTCTTCTTCCGTTGCGGTAACAGGTAATCTTGTAAGCTTTGTTACGCCCTCAACTAATTGTAATATTGATGCTCCAAATTTTGATTTTATTTCTTCTTCAGTAACTTGTGTATCTTCTATAACATCGTGCAATAAAGCAGCTATTATAGCTTCTACATCCATATTAAGGTCGATAAGAATATTAGCAACAGCAAGTGGATGAATAATATAATCTTCACCCGAATTACGTTTTTGTCCAAAATGTGCTTTTTCTGCAAATTCTACAGCAAATTCTATAGCAAGATAATCTCCACTATCTTGTCCATATATTTTCTTTATTTTTTTTAGAAATTCTTCTTTATCCATTTTTTTCCTTAATCTGTTAAGCTTTTGTATACATTACTTTGTGTTAAATCTACTTTATGATTATTAATAACAAGTATATCATTTTCATTTTTTAATATCAACTCTACATCTAAAAAAATGTAAAAACTTATTAAAAATTTGTAAAATTCTCTTTGATAATCATTTTCTTTGCAATATGTATAGAAATCAATTGCATTGTTATATTGATATCCATTATTTAATATATTTTTGAAAAAAGTAAAATCTTCACGCAAATTATCCATATTCACAAATAAATTATTTTGAAAAGGCTTTATTTTGCTTTCTACTTTTACATTTTGTACTTTCCCTAATAAAAATTCTAAATAATTGTCACCTAATTCTTCTAAAACAATAATTTTATTATAAAAAGAAAAATCAAAATCTTTAGCAGGGCAAAGCACTATACTATTTTTATTGCTTATATAATCATTTTTATAAATAAATTTATCATAATTAGTATGCTTAATTATAAAATTATTAAAATTTTCTTTACTAAAAGTAATATATAAACAAGGGGCTTTGTCTGTTTTTTTAGCTGGAATATTGTTTCTACTATTATTATAGTTTGAATATAATAATGTTTGAAGATACGATACAATAACTTTCGAATCATCAGGTAGATTTTCCAATATAGGCACTATTGCTTTAGGCATAAATTGATTATAGTCTCTTTCTCTAAATACCTTTACAGAATGAGTGTAAGCTATCTTTAAGGTATTTTTGTTGTAGAAATCCATATTCTGATATTGCCCAAATAATACTAAATCACCAGTAGAAGAGGTAGATTTTATGTGCGTAGTTTTACCTATTTGCTTGAATTCTTTTTGATATGCATCATCGTAAAAGACGGGTTTTGGATTGCCACAGCCAAAAGGTTCTAATAGTGTTAGTTGTTTGCCTAATTTGCTATTAAATGATTTGATTGGCACTTCAAAATCGTATTTTACCAACTTTTCAAAATCATCATCTGTATAGTTATCCCACAAATATTGATTTATACTTATAATAAATTTATTTAAATTGCTTTGTTCCATTTGCATGCCTGCGGCCATAGCGTGACCACCAAAACCAATTAGATACTCTTGACAAGTACTTATAGCTTTATGGATATCAATCGCTGCTATGCTTCTTGCAGACCCTTTCAATTTGTCTTCATTATTTGTAAGTAAAATAGTTGGACGATTAAATTCTTCAGTTATTTTTGCGGCAACAATCCCTAAAACACCTTCATTCCAATTTTCATTATACAAAACTATAATTCTGTTAAGACCTAAATCATAAGATTCCAACATAATTTTTGCTTCATTATAAATATCAGTATTTATTTGTTGTCTTTTTGTATTTTGTACCTCTAATTCTTTAGCTAGCAAGCTTATTAAGGTTGTATCATCTTCAATAAGCAATGTTAGTGATGTGTCTGCACTATTTAATCTGCCCGAAGCGTTTATTCTAGGTGCAATTTTAAACGCCATATCATAAGTAGATAATTTGTGATAATCTCCATTTGATGCAATAATTAGTTCTTTAATTCCTTTTCTACATTTGCCTTTTTGGATAGCAATCATACCATATTTTGCAATAATTCTATTGTCAGCAATTAAAGGAACTACATCAGCAATTGTACTTATTGCACAAATATCAATATATCGCAAAGCAATATCTTTGCCTAACCACCCTTCTACTATTTTTAAGGCAACACCAGCACCGCATAATGGTGTGTTTTGTGGGTCAAGGCAAGGGTTAACAATCAAACAGTCAGGAATTTGATTACCTAATTGGTGATGGTCACTAACAATTATTTCAATACCCAAACTTTGTGCGTAAATTACTTCTTTATTTGAGGTTATACCGCAATCTACAGTTAGCATTATATCGGGAGCAAAATCTTGTGAAATTTTCAAAATGGCTTCACAATTTAATCCATATCCTTCACTCGCTCTAGTTGGTATGTAATAATCTACTAAAATATTTGCATCTTTACAAGCTAAATACATAATTGCAATAGCACCCACACCATCACAATCATAGTCGCCATAAATTAATATTCTTTTATTTTCTTTTTGTGCTAATTTTAACCTTTCTACTACTTTATCCATATTTGTATAAATAAATGGTGAAGATAAATTATCTAATGTATCATATAAATATGAATTTAATTTTTCTTTAGTATCATACCCTCTTGAAAATAATAATTTTACTAATAGACTATCTAAATTACATTCATTAGATAATTTTTCTATAAGTAGTTGGTCAATTATTTCATTTTTTCGTTGTAGTATTTTGGTCATTATATTTATCCTAAATGTTTTTTTGTGCAAAAATGCCCGAAAATAATTTCGGGCATTTTCGTTTTATTATGTTTTGTATTTTTATTACGCTTTTTTTAGCCTTGCGTTATCTTTTTTGTTTTTATTAAATTTATGGTTTTTATTACTTATTTTGATTTTATCTCCAAGATTTTTGAAATAACCCCACATTGGAGCAGCTAAGAAAGCTGAAGAATAGAAACCTGCTATCAAACCAAATAGAATAGGTAATGCGAAGTTTTGTAAACTAGCAACACCAAATATTGCAAGCAATGTAACCGTTGCTGCTGTTGTTAATGTTGTAAATAATGTACGAGTCATTGTGCTATAAATAGCAGAATTAACGACATCACCTAGTTCAAACTTAGTCCCAGCTTTTTTATATGGTTTCATATTGCTTCGTATTCTATCAAATACGACAATGGTATTATTAATTGAATAAGCGACTATCGTAATTATACCCGCAACAATTGTTGAACCTATTTCTACATAGAATATAACAGTAAAACTCATCATTATTAGGATATCGTGAAGTAGAGCTACTACAGCTGCAAGACCACTATACAAATCGAATCTGATAATGATATAAATCAACATTAGGGCTAAAGCTACAGCTACTGAAATAAGTGCGGTACGCAATAATTTTATACTTGCTGAGTTACCTATTAAGGTTGCCGTTGAATTTACTGTCACTGCACCATCATAATATGATGTGGCTTTATCAGCTATTGCCAATTGAATATTTTCATTGATAGTATTCATTTCACCTACTTTCTCATCTGAATTATAATCAACAATTTGATCGCCTTTAGTTGAGGTATTTAGGTATTTAACAATTATTGCATTACTACCTGATGATTGTGCTATTGACACAACAAAGCCTTCTTCTGCAAGAGCTTCAGTAATAATTGCTAAATTTGCATCATAACCACTTCCAGAATTCATATTATCTTGACCGTTGAATTCGACTGTCATCATTGTACCACCTTGGAAATCAACACTAATATTAGCAAATTTATCGTATTTTGTATTGGTAAATTGGTAACAACAACCACATATAATCATTATTAATACAACAGCTAATGGAGCTATAAAGAACATTTTCGCATTGCCATTAATATCAAATGTTTTAATTTTATTTTTAAATTTTGAAATTAAACTATTCATCGATTGATACCCCCTTTAGACTTAGACCATAGAAGGCTTCATTTTCATCGTTAAGTCCTAAGAAGCAATTTACAAACATACGAGTAATTAGGATTGAACTTATTAGAGATAAGATAATACCAATTAATAATGTAAGAGCAAAGCTCTTTATTGCACTAGAACCTACAATTAGCATAACAATTGCACCTAATATTGTTGTTACATTAGCGTCTAATATAGTAACTAAAGTTTTACTAAAACCAGTTTTTATTGCACTTGGCACCAATCTGTTACCTATTAATCTTTCTTCTTTTATTTGCTCAAATATAACTACATTTCCATCTACCGCCATACCTATACTTAGTATAACACCGGCAATACCTGTAAGTGTAAGTTGTACCCAAGGAACTACTGCTAAGAAAAATAGTAATAATTCAATATAGCAAGTAAGTGCTAAAGTAGAAGCTAAACCAAGACCACGATAAATAAGCATCATAAACACCATTATAAATGCTACACCGATAATTGCGGCCAAAATTGCTTTTGATAATGCCTCATCACCTAATGTAGGTGAAATAGTTTCACTTCTTAATAATGATAATTTAACTGAACTTATACCAGCTTTCAATCTTACTGCCATATCATTTGCAGTGTCATAAGTATAGTTACCTTCAATTATCGCATTACCATCAGAAATTACAGAATTTACTGTTGGTGACATAACTTTTTCGCCATCTATATATATGTCAATAGTTTTATTTAGATTTGCTTCAGTAGCATCTGCAAATGCTTGTGCCCCTGCATCGTTAAACTCAAGTTTGATAACATATTCAGAATCGCTCATTGACGCAAAACAATCTTTAAGATGTTCTTCACCAGTTATTAATACTGTTCCATCTGCGTCTTTAAATTCTAAAGTTGCACTTTTACCAATCAATTTCATGAGGGCTGAAGTGTCTTCAATTTGTGGTACTTCCACTCTTACTTGTGTATTACCAATTTTGGTAACAGTTGCTTCAGAATAGCCTTTACTATACAACAATTCTTCCAAATTAGCTATTGCGCCTTCTATATCAGCATCGGATGGTTCAGAACCATCTTGCAACCTGCCAGAATATTCTGCATACATACCACCTTTCAAATCAAGACCCATACTAATTGCTTTGCTTACCCAGTAAACATCATAATTAGAATCTCCTGCTTCAAAAGAATCCTCACCATTTAGCGGTATTATAAACAAAGCTAATGTTATCATTAGTATACCAACTATTATGAGTACAATAATAGATTGTTTTTTATTCACCTAAAGTAGCCTCCAAAAATTTCTTTTTAATATCGAAACATGACATTATACTATTAATTATATATGATAATATATAAATGTCAATAATTTTCTCTCATTTTTTCTATACAAGCTATTGCTAAACTCAATTCCAAACGTTTTTTTGTCATTTCACAAGCAATTTTGTATTGTCCGTTAAGATCGTTAGTGAAATTATAAGCATTTGCTGTACAACCACCACCACAATAAAATTTTGCAAAACATTCTTTGCAATGTTTTTTATTAAGTACATTTATATTTGAAAATTGCTCTCTCATATCTTCCCTTTCAATTCCATCAAAAACTGTACCCATCTTAAACTCTTCTTTTCCTACAAATTGGTGACAAGGATATATATCACCTACTGGTGTAACTGCTAGGTATTCCGTACCGCAGCCACAACCGGTTAATCTTTTAGTTACGCAAGGACCATGATCTAAATCAATCATAAAATGAAAGAAATTAAACCATCTGCCACTACCATCGTGTCTTCTTTTTAGGTATTCTTTAGCAAACTTATCGTATTCTACTAATATCTTAGGTAAATGCTCTTCTGTTATTGCTAAAGGGTCTTCTGCGGGCAAGACAACGGGTTCTATCGATATTTGGTCAAAGCCCATATCATTTAGTTCCAATATATCTTTACCAAAATCTAAATTATTAGCTGTAAAAGTGCCTCTTGCATAATATCTCTTATCACCACGCAATTTTCTCATTTCTAATGCATTGTTTTTGATAAGGTCATAACAAGGAACACCTGATATTGTCTTTCTAACAGCATTATGAACTTTTGCTCTTCCATCTATACTAAGTACTACATTATCCATTTCTTCTTCTAGGAATTCTCTTGTGTCTTTATTAAGTAAAACACAATTTGTAGTCATAGTAAATAAGAATTTTTTACCTAATTTTTCTGCTTCAATTTTTGCGTAAGCAACGATATCCTTAACTACTTGGAAATTCATTAAAGGTTCGCCACCAAAAAAATCTACTTCTAAATTTGTTCTAGGTCCACTATTTGCTAAAATAAAATCAATTGATTTTTTACCAACTTCTAATGTCATATAATCACGAGGTGTGTTATAAGATCCATCTTTAGCAAAACAATAAATGCAACGTAAGTTACAATCATGGCATATATGCAAGCATAATGCCTTAACCCATCTAGTATCTTTCTTAAAAGTAGTAATTAAAGCTTCGGTATTAAGATTACCTTCTTCTTCCAATTCGGCAAATTCACCATTAACTTCCTCTATATCCTTTTGAGCAAGTTGTTTATAATCGGCGTCTTCGGTACCGACAAAATCATTATTATAATTTTTCTTTGCACACAAATAAGCAATATAATCTACACTGCTTATGCTACCACTTTCTACATCATAAATAAAATAATAAGTAGTTGTGTCATCGTAATCATATTTAAATGTATGTACCATTAAATACTCTTTTTGATTATTACGTTTATTTTTTCTTCTTTTTTGCAAGCTTGATTGCCTACTGTGCAACTTGTTTTGCAAGCAGATTGACAGCTAGATTGGCATTCGCCACAACCAGTTGCGTGATCTTTAGTTAAATTCTTTTCTATAATCTTATTGATATGTTTCATTTTGAAACCTCCTAATATAAATTCAATATTAGTTATTATATAATTAAAATGCAATTTAATCAAGTAAATTTATTAGTATTGTAATATTTAGGCAGGTATTTTAATAAATTTAGATATGTGGAGGATTTATGAAAAAAATTAATATAAAAAAAGAAGATATTTTTGATTTAATTAGAGGTACAATATTTGCAATATTATTATCTCTTACTTTAGTACTAATTTTAGCCCTAATCGTAAATTTCGTTGATATGGGCGATAAAATTATTATACCGATTAATCAAGTCATTAAAATACTAAGTGTATTTTTAGGCACTGTTCTAGGAATAAAACACGCGAAATTAGGTGCATTAAAAGGCGGAATTATTGGCGTACTTTATACACTTTTGTCGATTTTCATTTTTGGAATAATATCAAAAAATATAAATTTGGGCTGGAATAATTTAATTGATGTAGCTTTAGGAATTGTAGCTGGTGTTATTAGCGGTATAATTTGTGTTAATATTAAAAAATAAAAATTAAAAGCAAGGCAAAAAATTTGCCTTGCTTTTTTTTAGCATTTTATTAAAATTAATAAATTATACTTTAGAACGAATAGCGTTTTTAATAATTACTACTTTAGTAGGTTCTTCTTCAGTACCTATATTAACTATATATTTGTCATTTGGTGCATCAACTTCAACGATTTCACCAACAAATCCACCTATAGTCATAATTTTATCACCGACTGCAAGTGAACTAAACATTTCTGCCATTTTCTTTTTTTGTTTCTTTTGTGGTATTATAGTCATAACTATCATTAACACAAAAAATACTGCTAAAATTCCTATCATCCACCAAGTGGTACCACCGCCCGAAAACATTAATAATCCAAACATTTAATTTTATCTCCTATCCTTTTATTAATTAAATTTTAATTCTAATTTATTTAATCATACACTAAATTCCAAAATTTGACAAGTGTTTAGTTAAATATTTATTTCATTTTGTAATTTTCGAAAAATTCATCACGAAAATCTAATAATCTATCTTCCCAAATTGCTTGTTTAATTTTGTCAGTTAATCTATGTAAAAACCTAATATTATGTATTGATAATAACCTTCCACCAAAAATTTCATTTGTATTTATTAGATGACGTACATATGCTCTAGTATAATTTTTACATAAATAACAATCACAATCTTCTTCTATTGGTCGGAAATCTTCTTTATACTCTGCGTTTCGTATTGTTAGATCGCCTTTCATTGTCATTGCCGTTCCGTTACGGGCTATTCTTGTAGGAAGCACGCAATCGAACATATCAATACCACGAACTACACCTTCTACTAAGCAATCAGCACTACCAACGCCCATTAGATAACGAGGCATCTTTTCAGGATAGTAAGGACGCATCGCGTCTAGCATATCATACATAACAGATTTTGGTTCTCCTACCGAAAGACCACCAATAGCCAAACCACATTTTGCAAATGGTACAGTTTTTTGTATACTTTCTATTCTTAAATCCTTGAACATATTGCCTTGTACAATAGGAAAAAGCATTTGATTAGGATTATTACTAACATTATTACATCTCTCCAACCATTTTATAGTGCGGTCTAGTGCTTCTTTACTCTTTTCATAACCTGCATCAGGTGCGGTACATTCATCAAAAGCCATCATAATATCACTACCCAATGCTTGTTGAATCTCTATACTTTTTTCTGGTGTAAAAAAGTGTTTAGAACCATCTATAAAACTATTAAATAAGCATCCCTCATCAGTTATTTTGCGCAAACTTGATAAAGAAAATACCTGAAAACCACCACTATCCGTTAATATAGGATGATTCCAATTCATAAATTTATGCAATCCGCCCGCTTTTTTTATTAATTCGTGACCTGGTCTTAGGTATAAATGGTATGTATTGCTTAATAAAATTTGTGAACCTTGATCCCATACTTCTTCAGGACTTAATGATTTTACTGTAGCCATAGTACCTACCGGCATAAATACTGGTGTTTCTATAACGCCGTGAGGAGTGGTTAGTTTTCCTATTCTAGCTCCTGACTGTTTACATTCCTTAATAACTTCGTACTTAAACATATTTCTCCTTATAATATCAACATAGCATCGCCAAAGCTAAAAAATCTATATTTATCGTCTACTGCGTGCTTATATAATTCCATAACTTTTTCTTTACCAGCTAAAGCACTAACTAACATAATAAGAGTACTCTCGGGTAAATGAAAATTGGTAACTAGTCCCTTTACTACCTTAAAACGGTAACCTGGAAAAATAAATATTTCTGTATTTCCCTTACCTGCCTTTACAAATCCATTTTCATCAGCGTTACTTTCTAAAGTACGGACACTTGTTGTGCCTACAGGTATAATCCGTCTGCCTTCTTTTATTGCCTTATTTATTCTATCGGCACTTTCATCGGTAATTTCATAATACTCGCTATGCATTTTATGTTCTTCTATCACATCTTCCTTAACAGGTCTAAAAGTACCTAAGCCTACATGTAATAATATTTCTACTATTTCAATTCCTTTAGCCTTTAACTTTTCTATTAGTTCAGGGGTAAAATGCAAACCTGCTGTAGGTGCGGCAGAAGAACCAGTTGTTTTTGAATAAACAGTTTGGTATCTTTCTTTATCTTCCAATTTTGTAGTAATATATGGAGGCAACGGCACTTCAGCGACTTTATCAAGAATTTCTTCAAAAACTCCATTGAATAGAAAAGTAACTATTCTTACGCCATTATCAATAATTTCATCTATAGTTAGTGATAATTCTTCATTAACAACAATAGTTGAACCAATTTTTGCTTTTCTAGCTGGTTTTAATAGACATTCCCAACGGTTTATATCCAATCTTTTCAATAAAAATATTTCGTATTTACGCCCTTTTTCATCAAAACCAAAAAGCCTTGCATTAAGTACCCTTGTATTATTAACTACTAAGACATCGCCTTTGTTTAATATATCTACAATATCATAAAAATGCTTATCTTCATATTTGTTTGATTCTCTATTGTAATATAACATACGAGATGAATCTCTTGGATATAATGGTGTTTGCGCAATTTGCTCTGGTGGCAAATCATAATAAAAATCACTTTTTAACATATTATCTTTTGTCCTCTTTGTTACTTATCTATTGGCATTGGTAAATTTAGATGGTCATACGCAAGTTTGGTACATACTCTGCCCCTTTGCGTGCGTGTAATAAATCCTAATTGCATAAGAAATGGTTCGTAAACATCTTCTATCGTAACCGAATCTTCACCTGTTATTGCTGATAATGTATCTAAGCCAACAGGTCCGCCATTAAATTTTTTTATTATATTTTCTAGTATTGCTAAATCAATATTATCAAGTCCTAATTCATCAATTTCTAAACTTTTTAGTGCTGTTTTTGCTATTTTTAATGTGATTATATCTGAATTTTCATATTCAGCATAATCTCTAACTCGTTTTAGTAGTCTATTCGCTATTCTTGGTGTACCTCTACTTCTTGAAGCAATTTCTACACTTGCTTGCGTTTCTATTGCTATATTAAGTATTTTAGCGGAACGTGTTATTATTTGGGCTAATTCATCATTTTTATACATTTCCAAACGGCAAATTACACCAAATCTATCTCTTAAAGGAGAACTTATCATACCCGCTTTCGTTGTTGCACCTATTAATGTGAATTTTTTTAGAGGTATTCTTATTGTTCTTGCACTTGGACCTTTACCTAGTACCATATCAAGTCCAAAATCTTCCATAGCCGGATATAACATTTCTTCTACACAATGGTTTAGTCTATGGATTTCATCAATAAACAAAACATCGCCTGATTGCAAATTGCTAAGAATTGCGGCTAAATCACCTGCTTTTTCGATAGCAGGACCAGAAGTCATTTTGATATCTGCGTTCATTTCATTTGCTATAATATGGCTAAGTGTGGTTTTTCCTAATCCCGGAGGTCCATATAATAATACGTGGTCAAGACATTCTCCTCTATTTTGTGCTGATTGCATAAATACACATAGGTTTGCTTTAATTTTTGTTTGCCCTACATAATCGGATAGTTGTTTTGGTCGTAAAATATTTTCGTTATCTTCACTATCGAAATCTTCAATAAAATCACTTGAAATGATTCTTTGTTCATCTTCGTACAATTTTTGCCCCCTATCCTAATTTACGCAAAGCAAGTGCTACAATTTCTTCTATAGTAGAAACTTCTTTTGCGGCATTATTTACAGCAGTTTGTGCATCTTGTGCATTTATTCCTAAATTCTTTAATGCTTCTACTGCATCTTGAATATTTTTATTGGCATATTCTCCTGCAGGCATATTATTCATTAGTTGTGGCATATCAATATTAATATTTTCTCGCAATTCTAAAATAATCCTTTCAGCTGTTTTTTTGCCTACACCCTTAACTTTGGAAATTGCTTTTACATCTGATGAAATAATAGCAAGTGCTAATTCTGTAATTTCCATACCTGACAAAATTGACATAGCCGCTTTTGGACCTACTCCAGAAATTGTAATTAGTTTTAAAAACATATTTTTTTCTTCTTTTGTATAAAAACCAAATAAAAATAAACCATCATCTCTTACATTTAGATAAGTATATAATTTGATAAAATTTGTAGATTGACTTATACGAACTAGAGTACTGTTACTTACTGTAATTTCATAACCTAATCCATTATTCTCTAAAATTACTGTACTACCTATAGTATCAACAACTTCGCCACTTATAAAACCTATCATATCAATCTCCTTATTTTTTCTATACTCTAAACATATTTGTAAAACGGCAAGTTTGGGCGTGTGTTAGTGCGACTGCTAGTGCATCTGCCGCATCATCAGGTTTTGGAATCGATTTCAAGTTAAGTAACAAAGTTACCATATGTTGAATTTGATATTTATCTGCCCTACCATAACCTGTCATTGCTTGTTTTATTTGTAAAGGAGTATATTCATATAAATTTTTACAACGATTGTAAAGAGTTAATAAAGTTGCTCCTCTAGCCTCAGCTACCATAATTGCTGTTTTTTGGTTATTTTGAAAAAAAAGTTCTTCTAATGCAACTGCTTCAGGATTATATTTATCAATAAGTTTATCAAAACCATCAGCAATTTTTGATAACCTTAAAGGTAAACTATCTTCTTTTGGGGTAGTAATTACTCCATAGTCAATAGCCTTATATTTGCCACCTTCACTACTTATTATACCGTAGCCGACAATTGCATAACCGGGATCAACGCCTAAAATTATCATAGCTATATGATACAAAAAATTTATATAATAGTCAAATACTTTATTTATATAATATTATATATCTCTGCACGTAAATCAGCTAAAGAGTTAATATCTCTTTCAAAAATTGATTGTGCAATTTTTTTATCTAGTAAAATTTTGCCACCATCATCTAAAACTATTATTCTATCGCCTAGAATTAGTGATTCTTCGATATCGTGTGTTACAAAAATTGTGGTTTTAGAATTATCTCTATACAAATCCTTAAAAAGGTTCATTATCCTCTTTTTTAAGCTAACATCTAAACCTTTGAAAGGTTCGTCCATTAAAATTAGGTCACTAGGATATACGAAAGCCCTTGCTAAACTAACCCTTTGTGCCATTCCACCGCTTAATTGTTTGGGATAATATTTAGCATATTCGGATAATTGTACTTTATCTAAAATAGCTTTTATTTGCTTATTTATTTCTTCTTTGGAAAATACAGTATTCTTAAGAACATATTCCAAATTTTTATAAACAGTTAGATTCTTTAATAATAATTGATTTTGGAAAATATAACTAATTTTTTCACTTTTTCCGACAACTACACCGCTTTCAGCAGTAATAACACCTGCAATAATGTTTAAAAGTGTGGTTTTACCACAACCGGACTTGCCTAAAATACAAGTTATTTTGTGCTCATCAAAATTCATTGAAAAATCTTCAAATACTACTTTTTTATCAAATTTTTTATAAATATTGGTCAATTGCATAATTTTTACCACCTAATAACTAATTTTTTAATTAGAATAATAACATTTTCCAAAAAGTAGCTTAACAAAATAGCAACTATTGTCCAAGCTAAAAGTTCGGATGTATCAAGTATACCTTTTGACAATTTCATCATAAGTCCCATTGAAAGTTTTGTTTGTGCCAAAACTTCTGCGGATATAATTATTTTTACATTTAGAGAAATAGCTGATTGTAAAGTGTCAAAAAAACTCGGGGCAATATTGGGTAAATACAAAGAAAAAATCATATCTTTCTTACGCACATTATAAGCCTTACTCATTTCAATTAGTTCGCTATCTACGGAGGTTATACCTGTATAAAAATTACTATACATAATAGGAAAGATTATAAAAAGTGTAATCAATAATGGGCTATAATCAGAATTAAGCCAAATTATTGTTAGCAAGATTACACTCATCGTAGGTATTGCACGAATAATTGTTACTATAGGTGTTAGCAATTTATAAATTACCGGTATAAAATTACTAATTATTGCTAGTAAAATGGCAAGTACTAAAGCAATAAAAAAACTCAGTAAAGAACGCCAAAGCGTACCACCTAAAGCCAAATAAAAACTATTTTCACCCAATAATCGCCACAGTTTTGAAAATGTATCACCAACCCGTGGGACAATAAGTTGGATATCAACGGCCTTAGCCACCAAAAACCACACTAAGACTAAAAGTCCTAGTGAGATAATTGGATAAACTATATTCATAAGCCGTCTGTTTTTTAATTTCATATTATTTACTTATATTATAATAAAATGCATCATCTGGCAATTCTCCGCCAATAGTTGCTGGGTTAAAATCTTTAAGAACACTCAAATAGTTTACTATGCTTGCTTTTGCGGTAGCACAGTCTTCAACTCTCATATTACACTTTTTAATTACAGCTGTACTAGAGAAAACTACTGCACTTCCATTATCTTTAAGCGTATTTGTAAGTTCTTCTAAATTTTCTTCATTTTCGATATAACTTATATTTTCTTCCATTGCTTCATAAAAAGCTTTTACAAAACCAGGGTAAGTTTCTACAATTTCGCTACGAACAACAGTTGATGCTTGAGGATATCCATTAAATTGGGTAAGTTTTTCCCATTCTTCTTGCATATCAAACAATACTTTTGCACCTGCTTTAGATACACTCATAGTTGCAGCGGGTTCTCCCAAAACAGCAAATTCAGCCTTTTTTGTCATAAGAAGTGGAATTACATCAGTACCTGAAGCAACATAAATTATTGTAGCATTTATATTGTTTTCTTGCAATAAATATTGCAATACAAAATCAGGTGTACCACCTTGACCTATACAATAGATTGTTTTGCCATCCATATCACTAAGTGAAGTAGCATTTACATCTCCATTACCCATTATATAAAGTAAACCAAACACATTACTTGAAAGCAATTTGATATCAAGACCATTTGCGTAAAGAATACTTGCCATATTGGTAGGTACAATAGATATATCAGTTTGACCTTGAGTCATCTTTGCACCAATTTCTGATGTACCAGACACTATTTCATAATTAATATCATAATCTTTATAGCTAAAATCTTTCATTAGTTTAGCCATAGCTAGAGTTGGAGCACCATCAGGGATAGTAATGTTGATAGTTGCATTTTCTGGTTCTTTATTTCCGCACGCAAATAGTACACAGCATACTAAAGACAAGACCATAACAATTACTAAAATTTTTGATAATTTTTTCATTAGAGTTTTTTACCTTCCTTATATTAAATTATTTTTGTTGTTTTTATTGTTCATCTATTATAGTAGATGTAAGAGCACTTTTTATATTTACTTTGTCTATACGACCAAGTTTTCCTGTTAGGGCATTAATTTTTTCATTACTTCCCTTGACGATAATACTAATTGCTTTTATGTTGTTTTCTCTAATTGGGATACCCATTCTACCAATTATAATATCCGAAAACTCACTTAATATATTTTGAATTTCTATTGCTATATCGGAATTTCCCGTTACTACAATGCCTATTACGCCTATTCTTTTCATAATAATTTTCACTCCTAGTATGTTTTATTTACAATAAAAAAAGCTCCGATTATTCGAAGCTTATTATAAACAAATTTTTATTATACTTATGGATAAACACATTCTGCCCTTTATCCAAATATAAATTATTAAAAACTTGCAAGCTTAATCTCCGAACATATCATTGATTTTAGGTTACGCTGTTATTATAATTATATAATTTTATATTGTCAAGTTATCAGGACTATAAATTTTAATTTATGCAAGCAAATCATTATTATAAATTAGTCTTTCACTTTTTATATCATAAATTCTTATTGATGCACGCTCTAACATTTCTCCATTTAAGATATAGCAAATAGTGACTTCCCCGCCTAAATAACATTCATTGAGAAAATATTCAGGTTTTAGATAGACTCTATCCTTATCAATTTCCAAATAAACATCACCATTGGACATTTCGATAAATACATTTTCACACTTTGATTGCGGGAAAAATAATTTATAAGCAATTACACTTTCCGGATTTGCTTTCAAATCAGTTATACTACCTTTTTGAATTTCTACTCCATAATTGAGCAAACAAACTTTTTGCCCAAAATAACTTGCTTCAGGAACGCTATCTGTAGTAAAAATTACTGGTGCAACATATTTCAAATCATCTATATATGTAGCTAATTTATTGAAAATTTTCCATCTATCTTTTGCATTAAAGTTTTGTAATGGATTATCTATCAAAAAACATCTAGGTTGTCTAACAAACAACCGACATATAGCAACTTTTAACTTTTCATATGGTGTAAGTTCACTAATTTTTTTATCAGCTATTTCTGTGATTACTAGTAGTTTTAAGCATTTTTTTACAATTGTATCAATTTCTTCTTGCTTAATATTTCTAATTTTTAATGGATACGCTACATTATATTCCACAGTTTTTTTATAAAAAAAATTATTTTCACTATAAACAGCAGCTACATTCCTATCTTTTATTGGCAATTTTAGTAAGTCTTCATAATTATTAATAATCATACCCCTTGTAGGTTGGTAAAGACCAGCAATAGATTTAATAAGAGAAGTTTTACCCGCCTCTCTATCTCCTAAAATTGTCATTACTTCACCACGAGAAACCTCAAAATTAATATTTTGAAGAGCTAGTGTACCAAAATTGTATTTTAGATATAAATTCTTAACTTCAATAGTATTCATATATTAAGGATAACAAACTCCATAATATTTTGCAATAAGAAATTTGTCAAAATATATATTAATTTTAATAATATTTCTTGACAAATAAAAATAATATCGCTAATATTATAGATAATAAAATTATAATTATTGCTAGGGGTGACATTCCCAAAAGAATGTCTGAGATTAAACCCTCCGAACTTGATTGAGTTAGTACTCACGAAAGGAAGTAAACTGTCGCTCGTAAGCTAGTTTGCTTGCGAGTTTTTTCGTTTATAGCTCGCCATAATGCAATAGAAGGAGAAAAAATGCTTTTATCTACAACAACCATACCCTTTTCTGAAATGTCAATTGATGACAAATTTAGTCGCATATTTTTATATGTAACTATCTCACTAGTGGCAATTATTGCCATAATCGGTTTTTTTACTAAAAAATATCGCAAAGAAAATATGCCTAGTTTTAGTAAATATGCTATTGGTATCTTAGTAGGATACTCTATTACTGTTATTTGTTCTATGTTCTTCTTTAAAATAGACGCAATGGTAACCGAGGGATATCTTTATCCGCTAATATTCTATCCTATATTAGTTACTGCAATTGTAGGCATTTTGCTTGCTGTAATTGGTATTGCTATTAACTTAATTAAACCAGAGATAATGAAAAAATATTCATTTATTGGACTTGGTATCATTACTTTACCTGTAATAGCAAGTATTGTTTGTATATCAATTTATTATGTTCAAAATATCAAAGATAGTGAATATTATGAGAATGTAAGCAATATTGGCTTAATAATTAGTGCAATAGCATTAATAGTAATTATTGTTGCTTTAGCATTAATATTTGGGAAAAAGAGAAAAACTACTACAAAAAGTATTGTTTATGCATCAGTTTCTATCGCACTTGCTTTTGCATTAAGCTATATTAGAATGTTCAAATTACCTCAAGGCGGGTCAGTAACTCTTGCTTGCCTACTACCTATAATTTTCTATAGTTATATGTTCGGTATTAGAAAAGGTGTACTAATTGGTTCTATTTTTGGAATATTGCAAGCAATTCAAGACCCTTGGATAATTCACCCTGCACAATTTTTCCTTGACTATATAATAGCTTTTGGCGCAATTGGTTTAGCTGGAATATTTAAAGAAATAGGCATTTTCAAAAATAATGTTGTTCTTTCTATATTTTTTGGTGGATTATTTGCAGGAATATTACGTTATTTCTGTCACGTAACAAGCGGTATTTTCGCTTTCTCTTGTTATGCAGAAGCTGGTTACGGAGCTATAGCTTGGGGATTTTTATACAATTTATTTGTATTTGTAGACTTAGCTATTTGTTTGGGCGCAGGTGTGATTATGTGCAGTTCAAAAAGTTTTGCTAAAATGCTTATTGTTGAAGACAATGTGAATTAATCAAATTAAAATAATAAAAAACTTAAATTCAAAAAAGGCTTTCCATAATTTATGGAAAGCCTTTTTGCTTATTCTTTAATATTAAAATATAAAATTAGATTATATATTTATCACATTTTACTTTACTAGAATTTAGTTCTTCTCTCTTTGCTTCATATCCTTCTCTTCCTAAAAGTGCATAAGTTGCATTTTTGCCTTCTTCTACACCCGGTTGATTAAAGGTATCGATATTTAGATAAGCACCGGTAAATGCTGTTTGCATCATAAATAGCATCATAAGTTGTCCCAAATAAAACTCGTTTACTTCAGGTAGCATAATACGGTTATTAAGCCTATTAGCTCTTGTTAGTGCATATTCAGTTGCATTCATTTCTGCGGTAATTAGTTCATTTAGAGTATGTCCACAAAGGAAGTTTACACTAGGAATGTCTTTACAACCCTCACTAATTACTACTTCTTTACGATAAGATTCTACTCCGATAAAAGTAACTACTTTATCAAATGGACCTTCTGTATATAATTGTACTTGGCTATGTTGGTCAGTTACACCTACTGCCTTAACTGGTGTTTGTCCAACGAAAACTTTATTACCGTTACGATTCATAGCTTTGCCTAGAGATTCGCCCCATAATTGTGCATACCAATCAGACATAAGTTTCAAACTATCAGCATAAGGCATCATAACAGATATATTTTTGCCTTTTTCCATAGATATGTATTGTAACAAAGCTGCCATTAAAGCTGGATTTTTCTTATAATCTTTCTTTTGTGAAAGCTTATCCATAAATTTAGCACCCTTAAGTATATCTTTGATTTTTATTCCTAATACTGCAGCAGGTAACAAGCCAACTGGACAAAGTTCGCTAAAACGACCACCAACGCCATCTGGAATATAAAAAGTTTTAAGGTTTTCCTCTTTAGCAATTTTAATTAAATTACCTCTTTCTTTACTTGTTGTAGCAACAATATGTTTACTAGCTTCACTCCCTAATTGAGTTTTCAAAATATCCATAATAATAAGGTATTGTGACATAGTTTCACTAGTTGCACCACTTTTTGTAATTACATTAAACATAGTTTTTTTGATATCAATTACATCAAGTAAAGCACACATTCTTTCTGGGTCTACATTATCTTCAACATAGAATTTTGGTGCTTTTCTTTTTGATTTTGGTAATTCATTATGATGTAAATGCTTTAATGCTTGAAAAACTGCCATTGGACCTAAAGCAGAACCACCAATTCCTAATACTACAAAATTGTCAAAGTTCTTTCTAATTTCCTTAGCGGTTTCATTAATTTCAGCTACTATTTCGTCTTGGTTGTAGGCAAGGTCTGTCCAACCCATCATATTTTTGCCTCTTCCTTCCATAACAATATTATAAGCATTGATAGTTTCTTCTGCCTTTGCTTTAATTTCTTTGTCAGTGATTCCTTCACTGCCTATATAATCTGACATCATATTATTATAGTCAAATTTTATTGCTTGTGTCTTCTTTGTCATTACATTTCTCCTTCATTGTTTTTTGCTTTATATAGACATTCATTTAGATAATCATAACATTTAACAAGTTGGTCGTAAGTTTTGTAATTATCGGGATAAACTTCTATCATTCCACAGCCATTATATCCCATTTTTAATAATCTAGAAAATAATTGTGTGAAATCAAAAATTCCATTACCAGGTAATTCCAACTTGCCATTTGCATCATAATCGCATAAATGAACATTTCGCAATCTATCGCCCATTTTGTCAAGGTAATCATAAACATCAATTTGTGACTGCATTGCTTGTTTTATATCGAGCACAGTGCCCACATTTGTGTATTTACCTATATTAGTAATATAATCGGGTTCGTTATAATAGGTCCAATGAACATTTTCATATGTTAATTCGGTAGTATTGTGGCTATGCAATTTTACAAAATCGCATAATTGCTCGACTCTATTACCAATTCTTTCATAATTAAGATTATATTTAATTTTTTTGATTTTTGCCGGTCCGTGAAAAGTGTAATACTTTGCACCTAATTTTTCAGCACCCTCAATAACGGTTTGAAAAAAACCTTCACCATCACTCCTTGTTCTATCCATACTACTGAATAGTTCTGGTTCAAATTGTTGGTTAAGGGTATGAATAGAATAAACCTGTAGGCCATCTTTTCGGGAAACTAACTCATCAATAAACTCAGGTTTATATTCGGAGAAAGTTCCCAAAAAGATTTCACATACAGGTATTTTTAATTTATTAATTTCTAAAATAGCATCTTCTGTTTTTTCTTTTGTAAAAAATGATGCTGTTGATATTCCTATTTCCATTACTTAATTTGTTCTAATCTGCTTCAATTAGACCATAATCTCCATCATTTCTTAAATATAATATGCTTATTTTATCATGTTCTATGTTATTAAATACATAGAAATCGTGATCAAGAAGCTCCATTCTTTCCATAGCCTCAGAAATATTTATAGTGTCCATATTAAAGTTCTTAACCTTAACTACTTTTCCTATTTCTTTTTCTATTTTATTGTTTTCGTTGTAAATTACTGGTGTATCAAAAGCAGTAACACGGAATTTTGAATCCAATTTTTTACGATGTTTTACTATTTGTCTTTCTAATTTAGGTAATACTATATCTAAATTACTTTTCATATCATCAGTAGTTGTTGATGACCTTACGACATCGATACTTTTTGCATTAATACTTATTTCCATAGTATATTTGTCATTACCAAACTTTGTTAGTTTTACCTTTGCATCTGCTTCGTTATCAAAATATTTATCAAATTTCGTTAGTTTTTTGATAATAACTTCTTTAAAACCATCATCTAGGTAATAATTTTTGTTCATAATCTCTATTTGCATTTGGTCCTCCTTTGTCAATTAGAAAATCTAATTGATTGTTTGAATTAATATTTACTTCGACTATTACATCGTGCAAATCGTTTTTAATTATCTGGTCGCTAAGCTGGTCTTCTAGGTTATCTTGTATTGCCCTTTTAAGTGGCCTCGCTCCATATTTTATATTATAAGACATTTCTACTAAATAATCAACTGTTGATTTAGCAACTTTCAAAGTTATTTTTCTAGAATCAAAAACATTAGTACTTAATTGTTTTATAAATAGGTTTGCTATCTCTTTCAAATTGTCCTTTGTAAGATACTTATAAATAATTATGCTATCAATTCTATTTATAAATTCCGGTGGCAATTTTGCTTCTAAAGATTTTTTCAATTCTGCTTCATACTTTGTAAAATCTTCTTCTACATTATTAGAATTGCCAAACCCTACTTGTTTGCCTGTATTTAGTTCTTTAATACCTATATTACTAGTCATTATAATAATGCAATTACAAAAATTTATAGTTTGTCCTACATTATCGGTAAGTCTTCCATCATCAAGTACTTGAAGTAATACATTAAATACATCTAAATGTGCTTTTTCTATTTCATCAAATAATATTATTGAATAAGGTTTTCTCTTCACTTGCTCGGTAAGCATACCGCCTTCATCATATCCAACATATCCAGGTGGTGCACCAATTAGTTTATTAACTGAATTTTTTTCCATATATTCACTCATATCAAATCTTATAAGTGAATTTTCGTTACCAAATAAATGTTTTGCCAATGCTTTTGCTGTGGCTGTCTTACCCACCCCTGTTGCACCTAAAAATATAAAAGAACCAGTCGGTTTGGTAGCCTGTGATACACCTGCACGCCCTCTTTTTATTGCTTTTACTAATTTAGCAATAGCTTCGGATTGTCCAACTATCTCACTATTTAATTCATTTTCTATATTGCTTAGCTTCCCTACTTCTACTGTATCTAATTGTCCTATTGGGATTTTTGTAATCTCGGCTACAATTTTATAAATATCATCTGCATTTACTATGATATCATTAGTATCATTCTTTGCTTGGTTGCGTTTTTTTGCACAAGCCTCATCTAACAAATCAATGGCTTTATCCGGTAAAAACTTATCGGTGATATATCTTGATGATAAATCCACGCATAAATTTACCGTATTATCATCAATTTTAATTTTATGATAATTTTCCAAGCTAACTTTTACCCTAGACAAAATTTTGTAACTATCTTCTTTGTTTGGTTCTTCTATCATTACTACCATAAAACGCCTTGATAATCCCTTATCCTTTTCTATACTTTGCCTATATTCAGCTATAGTAGTAGTTCCTATTACACACAAATCGCCATTAGTAAGATATGGTTTTAGAATATTGCTTATATTCATACCGTTTTCGCTATTGCCCGAATTAATAATTGTGTGCATTTCATCAATAAACAATATTAGCCCTTTCTCAATAACATAATCTATAACTATTTTAATTTTTTCTTCTAATTCGCCCCTATACCTTGTCCCCGATACTACACTGTTTATGTTAAGTGCAAATATTGTTTTGCCCTTTAAAAATTCTGGAACATTGTCCTCTATAATTTGTTGGCATAATCCTTCTATAATAGCGGTTTTCCCAACTCCACTTTCACCGATTAATAACGGATTGTTTTTTGTTTTTCTCGATAATATTCTTATTATTCTATCGATTTCTTCCTCTCGCCCGACTAATGGTGATAGTTTATTTTCACTAGCTCTTTTTGTTAGGTCATAACCATTTTCCAGAAGTTCTTTAGGTAATGATACCTCTTTTTTAATTTCTTGATTATTACTGATACTGATTGTTTTAATTTCGCTATCTTCCGAATTTGTATAAATAGCGTGATAATTCATTCCATTTATAATTGGTAAAATTACATTATAGTCAATATTATGCCTTGACAAAATTTTGCAAGGTGGACTTTCTCGATAATAGCAAATAGCAAGTAATATGTGATGAGTGTCCACTTGAGATAATTTACTAAAATGAGCCACCTTAGATGCATATTCCATTATTAAAGTGTAATATTTATCTTCACCATTTCCTATTGCTGTCCCTACAAGATAACTCTTAGCAATTTTGCTGTCAAAACCTAGTCTAGTTAGTATTTCATAACTAAACGTATTCTTACTCGTTGCTAATGCTACCAAAAGCTGAGTTGAATTTATTTGATTTTCAAAAGAAAAGGTCTTAGCAACTTCTAAAACCTTTTGTAAATCTGACGTGTACCTAATTTCCATTTCACTCCTACAATTGTGATATTATTCCCTTTAGGTATTCTTTTAATCCGTCTTTTATCTCTTCATGTCTAAGTCCATATTCAATATTTGCCTTAACATATCCGAGTTTATCTCCAATATCGTATCTTTTACCATCAAATTCATATGCATAAACACTAACATCACTACTCATTAATTCTATCGCAGTAGGTAAATAAACCTCACCATTTTTTGCTGGTTCTGTCTTCGATATGTAACTAAATATTTCAGGAGTTAGTATATATCTTCCTAAACTTGTCAACTGTGATGGTAATTCTTCCAATTTAGGTTTTTCTTTGAATCCAAGTAGTTCTGTAAACTTACCCTTAACTTTACCCGGTACAACAACACCATATTTTGGACATTCTTCCTTTGGTTGGGTTTGAACACCAACTATAGTAGAACCAGTTTTATCAAAAGCATCCATAAGTTGTTTTATTACAGGATAATCTGGATTATAAATAACATCATCACCAAATAAAACTGCAAATGGTTCATCTCCTACAAAAGTTTTACAAAGTTCTATAGCCTTACCTGTACCCTGCATCGCCCATTGTCTTACATATACAATATTGACTCTTCCTTGTAAACTATTCATCTTTTGTAAAAAATCAAATTTTCCAGCTTCATTTAAAGTATTTTCTACTTCAATATTACGGTCAAAATGATCTGCTATTGAATTTTTGCCTCTACCTAAAATAATGCAAATATCAGTAATTCCACTATTCGCACATTCTTCTACTATATACTGTATGCTAGGAACATCAACTATAGGCAACATTTCTTTTGGCATTGATTTTGTTACTGGCAAGAATCTCGTTCCAAATCCTGCTGCCGGTATAACCGCTTTTCTAACTTTTTTCACGACTTTCCTCCTTATGCATAAAAAGATGGTGTGGATGATGAGACTTGAACTCACAAGGTTTTATCCATACGCCCCTCAAGCGTACGCGTCTGCCGTTTCGCCACATCCACATAAGATATAAATATGTTTTTATAATTTATAACTTAAGTAGGTTTTTGTTATATTAAAATCCATATTTTATTACAAAATTAGGATTATAATTGGTAAAGTATGACGCTTTTTCACCCATCTTAAAGCATTATTATATTACTACATTGATAATATTTTGTCAAATATATTATCTAACAGCTAAAAACTGCTTATTTGTTAACCACATTTTGAGGTTTTTTATCTAGATATTTAATTATATTATTCCTAGTGACTTCTAATAGTCTTGCTCTTGCTTCATAACTTGCCCAAGCAATATGCGGTGTTATTATGCAATTAGTTGCACTTAATAAAGGATTATCTTTATTCGGTTTTTCTATAGTCAAGACGTCAAGCCCCGCACCTGCTATTTGTTTACTATTTAGTGCATCGGCTAAGTCTTGCTCCTCTATGAGCCCGCCACGAGCTGTATTGATTATCACAGCACTTTTTTTCATTTTTGAAATTGTATTTTTATTAATAAATTTTTCATTAGCACTAGTTAGTGGACAATGTAAAGAAACAACATCTGATTTTTCCAAAACTTCATTTATGCTTACACTACCCTCAAATGGCGTTCTATTATTAATAAGCACTTTCATTCCAAATGCTTTAGCTATTTCGGCTACTCTTTTACCAATATTTCCGTAACCTATGATACCAAATACCTTATTATTTATTTCTACAACACTATCCAAACAATAACAAAAATCTTTACTATTTACCCAATCGCCGTTATGTACCGATTGAGTATGAATACCTACCTTAGAACATAATTCTAAATACAACGCAAATGTGTGTTGGGCTACGCTTTCAGTACTATAAGCAGGCACATTGCTAACGATAATACCTTTAGATTTTGCATATTCCAAATCTACTACATTTGTACCTGTAGCTAAAATTGAAATAAATTTTATATTAGGACATAAATCCATTACATTCTTATCAATAAGTACTTTATTTGTAAGTACGATTTCAGCATCGCCTATTCTTTCTATTATAAGATTATCAGGCGTTCTTTCATAGGCAAAAAATTCACCTAATTTGCTTAAACTTTCTATGGTAATGTCATTTTGTGACATTGGACTTGCATCTAATACAACTATTTTTGTCATTTAATTAAAACCTCTTTTTCTTTATTATACACAAAAATAAGTGGATATACCATACAAAATGTTATATCCACTTAATTTTATTAACTTTTATTAATTTTTACTATATTATTTTTTTGCATCTAGGTATGCACCTTGTGCATAATAACCTACAGTCATCATTAGATTACCTAATGCACCACCGAATTCTGGAGCACCTTCTATTCTTAGATAACTTTTTTTCATATAATCTATCATATCAGCTTTACTCATAAGAATACCTAATGCGTGTTCGGTATTATCGAATCTCATTGTAAGAAATGGTTTACATCTCTTATATTCGCCGTGACCTGCTACGGATTTACCTCTGCATACTCGCAACCACGATTGCAAATCATCATGTCCAGTTACTGCAAATGCATAAGTTCTATCTGGACTTACTTCAGTAAATTGTGTAGCTTCTTCGTGTCCTGTTTTGTTAAGTTGACTAATACCATTACTAAGCAAATAGAAATACAATTTTACTAGTAAGTTTTGGTCTTCTTGTTTAGTAGGAATTTCGGTTGCTTGCAACAAACCTGCCATTCTAAGTAGCGTTAGCAAGATTGCGACAAATTTACCAAAGTTCTTAAATACGCCCTTCATTTTTGGCAATGGCATACCCTTACCTGTGAAGAATAGGATAAATTTTTCTACTGTAGGGAATTCCAACTCTATATCTGGACTTGGATGAGTTTCACTAACGTGAGTAGTCCACTCTCCATTTTCCACTACAAAATGAGTAGATAACTTGCCAGTTTTTTTGAATTCATCTGACAATACACTTATTTGAAATACAAAACTTTTTCCTTCAAATTTCTTCTTAAATTTAGGTTCGGTAGTAGCAATAACTTTTAATAAAGGCAACGCAGAGAAGAAGAATATTCTTAACGCATATTTATCTCCTTGAGTCATTTTATTTATTGTCATTTTTACACCTCATCAATCCAGTTTGCACCACTTGGAGCAGTAACTACTTCAGCTGACTGTTTTGCATCATCAGCTTTTACTTTTTTACCGCTAACTTCTGTTTTTTCATATTCTGACTTAACTACTTCAAGTACATTCTTTACAATACCTTCAGCATCAATTTCATACATAGCCATTAAGTCTTCGTGCATTCCTATTTTTGAAAATTCATCTTGTAAACCCAATTTCCTGAATGAACAAGCCAAACCGCCTTCAACGACTACTTCAGCTACTGCACTGCCTAGTCCACCAATAACAGAATGATCTTCTGCGGTAACAATACGACGAGTTTCCTTAACTGCTTTCAAAATTGCTTCTCTATCAATTGGCTTTAAAGTATGCATATTAAGTACTCTAGCGTGAATATTGTGATCATACGCCAATACCTTAGCTGCTTGAATAGCTTGATATACGCAAGAACCACAAGCAATTATTGTGATATCGTCGCCTTCAGCCATAGTAACTGCTTTACCTACTTTAAATCCATAATCATCATTGTTATAAACAACTTGGTCAAAACCACGATTAATACGGATATAAAAAGGTCCATCTGTTGCTGCTGCTGCACGAACTGCTAAACCTGTTTCTATACCATCAGCTGGACAAATTAATGTCATATTTACCAAACCACGAATAACCGCAAAGTCTTCGATAGCGTGATGAGTAGAACCTGCTTGTCCGAATGAAGTACCGCCATGAGTACCAATTATTTTTACATTTACATTTTGATAACATATATCTGTATGAATTTGGTCCAATGAACGCAATGATGCAAATACTGAGAATGAAGAAGCAAACGCAATAAATCCGCATTTTGCTAGTCCTGCTGCTGTACCGTACATATTTTGTTCAGCAATACCTACATTTATAAACCTATCTGGGAACTTTTCACCAAATTCACCGATTTTGGTAGAACCTTTCAAATCAGCTGTTAATGCAACGATTTTTGGATTCTTTTCACCAAGTTCACAAAGTGTCTTACCAAATATTTCAGCTGTAGCTAATTGTGTACTTTCTACTGCTGTAAAAACTAATCCACCTGCCATCTTATTTGCCCTCCTTTTCTGCTACTGCTTTTCTTTTAGCACAATATTCAGCTAAATCTTTCTTAGCAATTTCATATTTTTCATCATCAATTGCGCCATAATGCCACTTATAGTTATCTGCCATAAAGCTAATCCCTTGACCTTTTATAGTTTTTGCTATAATGCAAACTGGCTTATCTCCATCTTTCTTAGATGTTGCATAATCAAGTGCTTCGCATATTTCATCAAAGCGATGACCATCAATAACCTTTACATCAAAACCAAAAGCTTCCCATTTTTTGTCAAATGGTTCTAATGACATAACATCTTCGGTATTGCCATCAATACTATATTTATTACGATCAACTATAGTAACAAGATTGCCAACTTTAAAATGTGCTGTAGCCATAGCAGCTTCCCAAACACTTCCTTCATCACATTCGCCATCGCCTAATATTAAGAAAGTTTTATAAGCTTTCTTGTTTATTCTGCCAGCTAATGCACAACCAAGTGCCAATGAAGAACCGTGTCCTAGTGAACCTGTAGAAAAATCTAAGCCCTTAACCTTATTACTATCTAAGTGCATACCTAGTTTGCTACCTGTAAGGTTAAATGTTTTTAAGTCTTCTACATCTAATAATCCTAAATCAGCAAATAAACCAGCTAAACCGATACCAGCGTGTCCTTTACTTACTACGCAACGGTCTCTATCTGGATCTTCATAATTTTTTGGATCAAAATTCATATACTTAAAATATAGTGCTGTGATAATATCCATCACACTTAAACTTCCACCTACGTGACCGCTACCTGACCAATGAGTAGTTTGCAAACACAAATTACGTAAATCATTAGCTTTATCTTCAAGGTGTAACCATTCTTTTTTGTCTAATGCCATACTAACCTCCTATTTATTGAAAATCCGGGTGCATAGACTTAACTACTTTATAAGCTTCGTCCGCTACATCCAAAGTTTGTTTTATATCTTCTTCAGTAATTGCATCATTAATGAAGCAATTATGATGACTAGTAAAGAAAATGCCTCTCTTTACACATTCAGCAACCCATTCTTGATGCATAATAGCTGATGGATAATCATTTTCTAATCTCATAAACCACATTGCTGGTTCTCCGCTAACTTTCAATTTGAATCCGTTTGATTTTGCAACATCTTGCAAACCAGTTTGAAGTTTGATACCTTTTGCTTTTATTGAAGCTGCTGTATTATTTTCTTTCATCTTGTTAATACAAGCAATACCAGCGGCAAATGGAATTGCACTTAGCCAATAACTACCTGTAAACATAATATTTTCGGCAGCACCTTTCATTTCTGAAGTACCACAAATAGCGGAAACATTCCAACCATTAGCAATAGCTTTACAAAAACATTCTAAATCGGCTTTTATACCAAAATGCTTATCACTACCCGCAATATCAAGACGGAAACCACAACGAACATCATCAAATATAAGAACAATTCCGTTTTCATCACAAATTTTTCTAATCTTTAGCCAATAACCTTCAGCAGGTAATTCGCTATCACCCATTGCAGGATGATAATAAGGTGTAGAAATAAATGCAGCGATTTCGCCTGGATGTTCTTTAACAATTCTTTCAAATTGTTCAGGTTTGTTCCAATCAACATAAAAATTGTTAACTAAATCTTCATCAGTTACGCCAGAATATCCATAGTTTTGACACCAAGGAGAAACACCGTGATAAAAACCATTAACTAAAACTAATTTACTTCTATGTGTTTTTTCTTTAGCTATCATTGTTGCAAACTGTGTAGCATCATTACCATTCTTAGCAAAAAATGCCCAATCAGCCATATCTACTGTATTTACCATTAATTCAGCAAAATCTACAAGTAGTTCGGGAGCTACAGATGCACAATTTACTTTTTTAGCTTGTGCTATTGCCGCCGCATCAACATCAGGGTCATTATATCCTAATATATTTGGACCATAAGCACACATATAATCAATAAATTCGTTGCCATCAACATCCCAAAAATGAGAGCCTTTAGCGTGATCCATAAATAATGGGAAAGCTGAGGTAGGTATTGCACAACCTTCAGCAGGTCCAATATGTCCATATATTCCTGCAGGCACTACCTTAAGTGCTCTTCTGAATAATTCGTTACTTTTTGTATACGTATTTAATTTCATCATAATATCTTAATTACCTCCTCTATTATTGTAGATAAACACTAACAAGATTTAGTAGTTTTGACATTTCATTAAGTACACCAACAACACCCTTTACCTTGAATTTGCCACTACCTAGTCCAGCATAGCTTGATTCTTTACCACTAAGCATATTATGAGCAAAATCTATATCAGCAAATTCCATAAATGCTATTGCCTCTTTATTTTCACCTTTATATGCTGTCATAATATGATCTTCAACTTTTATATAAACGTCTAAAACACCAGGAATACCGCAAGCAATTATAGAATTTGACATACGTGCAGCAACTTTCTTACCTGTACTATCACTATTTCCCACTTGACATAAAGCAAAAAATGCAGTAAAAGCAGTTAATTTGGTATTAATTTCGAAAAATTCTCTATCGTTAAATAAATCTTCACTCTTAGGTTGAAGAAAATAACTCAAACGCTCTGCTAATTTAGTAAATGTTTTTAGTAAGAAACCAACTTTAAATACATTGATAAATAAAGGAATTGTATTTTCCCCATTCATTAATTTATTAAAATGCTCAGGTGAATTAAACCATAATTTTAATCCAGCTTTAGATTCATTAGGAATGAATTCGCATTTACCACCTTTAAAAATTAGTACAGCACATCCAACTTCGGGAACATTAAAAGAAACAGAAAGCTTGGTATTTTTAACAAGTTCTTTTGATTCTTTATCTAGTTCACATAAGTCTTCAATGTTGCGAAGTACGGCAAATAAATTAATTTTTGCCTTAGTAACATTATCCATATTGACCTCCTTTTATATTAAGTCTTGAGTACAAATTATATAATAATGATAACATAACGCAAAAAAACTATCAATAGCAAATATATAAAACCGCAATATTTAGTGTAATTATTAGTTACTTAAGAATTTTTATATTTTTTCAGTACCCTATTACTAATTTTTGACAAAAGTATGTAATTTGTCTCATTTATCATTTTTGCCAAATCATACGGATTTAGGGTTTTTCCAAATATATTTATGTAATTCCCGACCTTAATTTCTATATTATTTTTTAGGTCAATTATCAAATAATCCATACAAACTGCCAAAATATCATAAAATTCGCCTTCAAATTCTACTTTTCCATTTATTATTTCAAGTGGCAGCCCATCGGCATAACCTATAGAAACGCACGCAATTAACATTTTTTCTTTAGCTACATAACTTTTATTATATCCTACAATAGTATCTTTTTTTATAGCTCTAATTTGAATAATTTTTGCTTTTAATGTCATAGCAGTTTGCAATGGTGTGTCAATATAATTTTCATTGTTATATTGCAAAATTCCCAATCTAACACAATTATAACAAAATTCATTTTTAATAGCTCGATAACTACTTGATATGTGAATTGTCGGAAAAAATATATGCTTATTTTCAAAATAACGAGCGGCAAGCATAAAATTATTATTTTGATATTTACAATATTCTAAGTCTTTAGAATCTGCAAAATGCGAATAAATTCCTTTATAAATAAAATAATGTTGGTTTATGATTTTTTCAAAATTATCATAATCATCAATTTCCAAACCTAATCTGTTCATTCCACTATTAATGGCAATATGAACATTTAATTTATTTTTTGTTTTATCACAAAAGTCTGAATATCTATCTAAAATTTCTTTTGAATAAACGCTAAGCGAAATATTATTTTGGGATACATAAGGTAAAAATTGAGCATTTACTTCACCTAAAATTAGTATTTCTTTAGTTATATTATTTTGACATAACTTTTTAGCTTCTTCAATAGTAACTACACCAAAGCTATCGACAAGCGGTTCTAGCTTTTTGGCTACTTGTACCAAACCGTGTCCATATGCATCCGCTTTTACTATAGACATAATTTTAATATTATTATCTATTTTACTTTTTATGTAACAAACATTATTATAAATAATATCCAAATCAATTATTGCTATAGCTCTATAATCCATATTTTGTACTATCAAAAAACTCCTTATATATAATTTCTTTTAATTTATTTAATGTTGATTGGTTATTTTGAATTATTTTAGTTTCATTAATTTGTTTTACACCAACACACATACCGCCTGAAGAAGTAAAAATAATTTGGTCACAGTCATATAATTCATTTTCTGCAATATCTCTACTTTGCACAGGTATTCCTAACTTTTCACAAGCTAATAAAAGATGATTGCGTGCTACGCCAGACAAAATTCTATTGTCAAGAATTGGCGTTATTAGTTTGTTATCTTTCAAAATATGAACATTACTATGCAAACCCTCGCTTACAATACCATTTCTAATAAAAATAGCTTCATTACAACCTACTTTTTTAGCATTAATACTTCCTAAAATATTGGGCATAAGATTTATTGTTTTTGCATTACAATATAAATATCTTTTATCTTCTAACGTTATTACCTTGTATTTTGTATCCATAGCTACTATATCCTTAGGATAAATCATAACTAATAAATTAGCTTTACCTTTATAATAATGTTCTCTAATTGCACTGCCTCTACTTGCTTGCCAATATACAAATTGATTACCGTTATCCACTTTTTTAGCTAAATTTCTTATTAAATCTTCTAAAAAATCTTTTGAAAAATCCAAATTTATTCCTACAAGTTTGGAACTTTCAAAAAATCTATCAATATGCTCTCTTAATGCAAAAGGATTATGATTATTTGAATATGTTGCATCATATATAGCATCACCAAAATAACAAGCCCTATCTAAAACAGGAATTTTTAGAGTTTGCAATTCATCAATTTCTTCATTATAATAACCTAAATTTTCCATTGTTCACCTCTATAAATATATATTCTATAGCTAAATTTTTATGCAATAGCAACTGCTATTGTATTGAATATATCTTAATTTCAAATTGTACATTAAATAAGTTGCTATAAAATTATATTTATATTATAATTATTATAAAATATCGTAATTTATATTGATATTTAAATATGAATAAAGGAGTAATATAATTATGTCAACTATATTTATAGACACAAATTGTGAGTTAAATTTTAAGACAGCTAAAGAAATAGGCTTAAATAATGTAATTAGAATGCCTTATACTATATGCGGAAAAGAATATTTTTATGACCTTGGTGAACATTACACTGCTAAAGAATTTTTTGATACCGTTCGTGAAGGTAATATGCCAATTACATCAGCACTTAACGCAGAAGAATACAAAGAATATTTCGAACCATTTTTCAAAAAAGGTGAGGATATCCTTTATATAAGTTTTTCTACAGAAATGAGCGGAACTTTTAATCATTTAAATATGGCAATTACAGAACTAAAAGAAAAATATCCTGATGCCACCTTTACACGTTTTGATACAAGAGGAAACTCTCTTGCTGCAGGTATTCCTGTTTATATGGCAGGTAAAATGGCACAAGAAGGTAAAACTCATCAAGAAATTATTGATTTCCTTACTGTTTTCATAAAACGTATTAGAACAATTATGACAGTTAATGATTTACATTACCTAAAGAAAGGTGGTAGATTATCAAGTGCACAAGCTACTTTAGGTTCTATACTTAAAGTAAAACCAATTATTAAAATGGTTGATGGCAAACTTATCAATACCTCAAAAGTTAATGGAAGAGCAAAATCTCTTAATGTTATTGCTAATGAAGTAATCGAAAATGTAAGAGATATTGATAAATATCCTATTGGAATCATGAATGGCGATTGCAAAAAAGATGCTGAATTTATCAAAGCTAAAATTTTAGAAGCTTATCCTACCGCTACTATTTGGGATTATGATATTGGACCAGTTATTGGTACGCATTGTGGCCCTGATACAATGGCTGCAGTTTATGTAAGTGATGTAGAAGAATAATTTATTAAACATTAAAATCAAAAAAAATTGCTTTGAATTTATCAAGGCAATTTTTTTATATATTTTTCTTATCAAATGGCAAAAAGCCATCTTCAATAGCTCTCGCTTCGCACCCAAATTCCGGGTCTAATTCCACCCCTAATTTAAGCACATTAAATCCATATTTTTTTCTTAAATTATCTATATTTTTATCTATTTGACAATTATGGTTATCTTCAATAAAACTTAATTGCACCATATCACTAGCAGAAATTAGTCCATAAGTTGCTATCGTTATTGCCCTTAATGGCAAATTTTCACTAAACGAATAATGTTTTCCAAGTATTTCTAATGCTTTTTGCGAAATAACTGATGAATTAGATGTCGGAGATATTAATTTTTCTTGTCTTGTCATACTACACAAATCTGTATCTCTAATATGAATAGCGACACCTTGTGCAACTAAATTATTTTGTCTAAGACGATAAGCAATAATTTCACATAGTGAATAAATAAGCGAAGTTGCATCTTTAGTATTCGTGATATCGTGTACTGGTGTAGTGCCATTACTTACACTTTCAGGAATATGTTTATCCGTATAAAGTTTTACGCCCTCATCTTCGATACCATTAGCAGAATTATATATCTTTTCTCCTACTTTCCCGAAAAGGTCTTTTAGGTCTTTAATAGGCATATTTGCAAGTTGCCCTATTTTCTTTATACCTAATTTTTGTAATTTTGCTTTTACTGACCTACCTACAAATAGCATTTCTTCTACATTTAGATTCCATATAATATCTTTGTAGTTTTCCTTTGTTATTACTGTAGTTGCATCAGGTTTTTTGTAATCACTTCCTATTTTAGCAAAAATTTTAGTAAAAGATACCCCGACCGATACGGTAAGTCCAATTTCTTTTTTTATGCGTTCTCTAATTATATTTGCAAGATTTTCGCCACTTCCATACTCTTTTTCGCAACCGGTTACATCAAGCCAACATTCATCTAATCCAAAACTTTCTACATTAGGTGTATAATCAATATATAAATTATAAAGTAAATAAGAGTATTTTGCATATTGTTTATAATCGGGTGGTACAATAACTAAATCAGGAGCTTTTCTCCTTGCTTCACTCACAGTATCACCTGTCTTTATACCATACCCCTTAGCAATATTACTCTTAGCTAGTACAATGCCGTGTCTTTCATCTTTTGCACCACAAACAGCCACAGCACGTCCTTTTAATGAAGGATTATTTGCAACAGCTACAGAAGCAAAAAAATTATTAGCATCCACGTGCAAAATTAAATGTTCCATTAATTCTCTAGTTTTTGCAATAATTTTTCAACTTTTTGTGTTAATTTTTCATAATTGTAATCGTTGTAAACAATATCAGTTGCCAAAGCTACAAGTTTATTTTCATTTCCTTGTTGCAACATAATTTTCTTTTGAGCAAGTTCACTTGAAATATGGTCTCTATCCATAATTATTTGAACTTGTTTATTTTTATCTGGTAAAACTAGCCAAATACGGTCAAAATTGTCGGCTAAACCGCTTTCTATAAGTAAAGGTACTTCTATAAATATATTACCTTCTTTATTTATTTCTTGCATAACTTTGTCATTTATTCTCGGATGACTTAATTTATTAAGCAATTCTCTTTTATCTTTATCTGAAAATATAATTTCTCCGAGTTTAGTTCGGTCAACTTCCCCATTAACTATTATATCGCCAAAATTTTCTTTTAATATTTCTTGATAATCAGCATCTTTTAGTAATTCGGAATTTATTTCATCACAACTTATAAAGGTTTTGCCTTTATCCGTTAGTATATGACCTATAGCACTCTTTCCGCTGCCTATTACACCGGTAATACAAACTTTCATTTATTTTGCCTCATACCAATTTTTACCACTAGCAATATTGATAAGTAATGGAATTTTTAATACTACTACATTTTCCATATTTTCTTTTAATAATACCTTTATTTGTTCTAATTCCTCACAAGGAACATCTAATATAAGTTCATCGTGAACCTGCAAAATTAGTTTTGACTTAAGATTTTGCTTTTTTAATGCACTATCAACATTTAACATTGCTAATTTAATAATATCACTTGCTGACCCCTGCAAAGGCATATTCATTGCTGCCCTTTTACCAAATTCTTTTATCATATATTTAGGTGATGCAAGTTCAGGAAAATATCTGATTCTTCCAAGCATTGTAGTTAGATAACCTTGTGCAATCGCCGTTTTTACATTACGGTCCATAAATTTTTTTACACTAGGATAACTCTCAAAATAACTATCAATAAATTTTTTGGCTTCATAATTGCCTACACCCGCATTTTTTGCCAAACCAAAACTACTTATTCCATAAATAATACCGAAATTTACTGCTTTTGCGGAAGAACGCATAGCACTTGTTACTTCATTAAGTGGCGTTTTGAAAATTTTACTTGCAGTAAGTGCGTGAATATCTACACAATCTTTATATGCTTGAATCAAATTCTCATCTTCAGAATAATGTGCTAGCAAACGCAATTCTATTTGTGAATAATCTGCACTAACAAGTAAATTCCCCTTACTAGGAATAAACATTTTTCTAAGTGTTTGTCCTTCAGGTTTTCTTACTGGAATATTTTGCAAATTAGGCTCAGTAGAAGACAATCTACCTGTTACTGTAAGGCACTGCTTAAAGACAGTATGCACTTTGCCACTGCTTTTACTCATTACATTACGCATACCTTCTACATAGGTAGAACGCAATTTTGCTATAGTTCTATACCTTAATAAAAGTTCTGCAAGAGGATGTTCTATCTCTTCTAATACCTCGGCATTAACCGACAAACCCGTTTTATTCTTTTTCCCGTGTTGCAATTCTAATTTTTCAAATAAAATATAACTTAATTGCTTATTACTTTTTATATTAAACTCTTCTCCTGCCATTTCATAAATTTGCTTAGTTAGTTTATCTAATTCTTCTTGGTATTCTACACTTAATTCATCAAGCATTTTTGTATCTAACAAAAATCCTGCTTTTTCCATATTGTACAAGCATTCAACTAAAGGAAGTTCTACTTCCCTATATAGTTTTGTCATATGATTTTTTTCTAATAAATCATATAATACTTTGTTTACATCAAGTATATTATAAGCCGAATTAATGTTTTCTAAATAACCATAATTATTAAGTAATTGATCCATACTTTTAATAACTTTATTGGAATTTAGCAAATATCCTTTGATTAAAATATCCTCATATGGCTTTGCAATTTCTACGCCAAATTCGTGCATAAAATACATTGAATTTTTTACATCAAAAATTATATTTATATAATCACTCGAATACAATTTAGCTACTAATTCTGCTACCACATAGTCGTTAAAACCATTACCAAATAAATCATTCGTTAATTTTATATTGTACTCTTTGCCTTCAAAACTCAATAAAACATTTTCTTCGCCCCAAACAGTGGCAATTTGAGTATTTTTCTTTATACTTTCTACTAATTTTTTTATTTCTTCTTCGCTTTTTAATTCTTGAGCTGCTATAACTATTTTTTTTGCAACTACTGAATTTTCATCTCCTGAAAATTCAAAATGCAATTTAGTAAATTCTAATTTTTGGAAAACTTGTTTTGCTTCAATTGGAAATGGATAAACAAATTCTAAATCAGATAATTCACACGGAATATTAACACTAGTGCAAATTGTCGCTAATTCTTTAGATAAATATACTTTTTCTTTGGAATCAATTAGTCTATCTCTTAATTTACCTTTTATATTATCTATATTTTTATAAATATTATCTATATCGCCGTATTCATCAAGCAAAATTCTTGCTGTTTTGTCACCAACTCCGGCAGCACCAGGTATATTATCCGAACTATCTCCAGCAAGTCCTTTATATTCTATAACTTTTTGTGGAGATAAACCTTCTTCTTCTAATTCTTTTGGTGTGTAAATTTTTACATCGCTAACGCCTCTTTTTGTATGAAAAATTCTTGTAGTGCTATCAGCAAGCTGTAAAACATCTTTATCCCCACTAACTATAATGGTATCAATATCAAACCTTTTTGCTATAGTGCCGATAATATCATCAGCTTCAATCCCTTGCATAGATAAAATTTTTATATTCATTTTTTGCAAAAGTTCTTGCAAAAGAGGTATTTGCATAGCAAGTTCTTCAGGCATAGGCTTTCTTTTACCTTTATATTCAGCATATATTTTATGTCTAAACGTTGGACCCCTACGATCAAAAACAGCACAAAGATGTGTTGGTTTTTCTTCATTTATAAGTCTATTTAGCATACTCATATATCCTAAAATTGCATTAGTAAAAACACCTTCTCTATTTGTTAGAGGTGGCAATGCATAAAAAGCCCTATTTATAAGACTATTACTATCTATTAATATTAGTTTTTGATTAGCCTTCAAGAAGCATATCTCCTTTATTTATCCAGCCTTTCTTTCTAAACCATTCGCTCAATCCTAAACAAACGATAGTAGGAATCACAAAGAAAAGCAAAGCAATACCCAAGCCGATTTCCCAATTAGGAATAACGCCTGTGCTTGCTTCTATTGTTCCAAATATTCCAACTAATCCTGATGTTCCCATACCACCACCAGAAGCATTACATCTTAAGTGGAAAACTACTGTAGAAAGTGGACCGACTATCGCACTAGCGACTATAGGCGGTATAAATATTATTGGTTTTCTCATAATGTTTGGTATTTGCAACATACTTGTGCCAAAACCTTGAGCTATAAGACCACCCCATTTGTTTTCACGAAAACTTTGTACTGCAAAGCCTACCATTTGACAAGCACAACCGCATACAGCTGCCCCACCAGCAAGTAACATTGCATCTGATGTATTTGTGGCGGCTATCGCAATCCAAATCGCAGCAGAAGATGTCGGCATAGTAAGAAGTATTCCCATACTTACCGCAATTATTATACCCATAATAAAAGGTTGTACCTCTGTAGCAAGTTCTATTCCCTTGCCAACTAGTACTATTAATTTTATAAAAGGCCAAGCTGCAAACATAGCAACCATTGATACCAATAATACGGTAAATGGAACTAAAATAATATCTAATTTAGTTTTGCCTGCTACAAACAACGAAATTTCTATAGCTATCAAACTAACTACATAAGCACCGATAGGATTACCAGGTAAACCACTAGTGCCAATTAAAAATGAAAATTGGAATGTTCCTCCGAGTATTTTATCCGACCAAGCGCCTAGCATACCAGCGACTGCTGCCGAAAAAATAACTAATTTAGGTGCTTTAAGTGCATTTGCTATACCTACGCCAATGCCTGCTCCCATTAATATTTTTGCCATATTAGCGGTAGTTAGAACCACATTACCTACAGCATTAACACCAATCCACTTAGCTATTTGTGCTAGGATAGTTCCTATAATTAATGTAACAAATAAACCTTGTGCCATTCCTGTAAAAGCATCAATAAACCATCTTTTAGAAAGTTTCTTTAGTACTCCAACAACTTTTTCCTTTTTCATTGTTCCTCCATAGACATAATCATATTAAATAATAAATCTTCTTTTGTAGTTACTTCTTTATTTGCGTTTAATTCTATGTATGTTTTTTGTAAAACATCAAGGAATTCATTAAAAGTATAGTAGCAAAATCTCTCTACGCCATATTTTTTTGCATAAATTTCCAAAAATCTAACAAAACTTTCTTCATTGTCACATACCACATTATCACCTTTTGTAAAATAATAAATTGCATTAATAACACCCCATTTTGAGGTTATACTAGGTAATTTCAATAAAATTTTTATATCTTGAATTGTTTTTTCAGACAAATTTATCAAGAAATTTCTTATATCGTCATAATCTAAGGTAGGGAAATAATAATGTAATCCTTTATAATCTTTTATTACACGAATTGCATCATAATAACCTAATTTCATATTGTAAGCAATTTTTTCTAAATTCATATTTGCAGCCTTGCCCAAATATTCGTGTGGTTCTATCATAATTAATTTTACATTTTTGTTTTCCAATGGACGATAATGCTTGTTTTTATCCATATTTGTTCTTATAGCTACAATTTCATCATAGCCTTTATTGCCCAATGTATTTAATGGTAAATTGTCATAAACTCCACCATCCATATAATATTTACCTTGTATTCTGTTAAATTTGAATAATGGAAAATATGCACTAGCAAATATGTATTCGTGCAAATGACCATAAGGAATATCTTCCAAAAATAGCTCAAGCGGTTTGCGTTCACTTATAGAATAAGTAACCAATGCATAATCTCGACCGCTTGCCCGAACTTTATCTTCATCTATGTATTTTTTCAAAAATGGTATAATTTTATCAGTTGGCAAACCTAAATTTTTCAATGTGTGAAAAGCTTTAGATGCCATATATTTTATAGTAGCTTTGTCAAATTTCTTGTTATTTAACTTTGCTAGTTGTTCATCATCTATATCTATAACATCTGACGGCTGCAAATTTGTCCATAAATCAAGCAATGTGCTTACATTATTATCTTGAGCTACAATAGCACCATTAATTGCACCTATAGATGTACCTGCTACACCATCAAAACTATATCCATTTTCGTAGAGAGCCTTAATCGCACCGCAATGATACGACCCTTTTGCTCCTCCACCTTCTAAAACTAATCCTCTCATTTATTTTCTCTTATTAATTGCTCCTTATTTTATAATCATACGGCAATTTAATGTATATTCTTTACCCGCTAAAATCTTATATTGTGTTTTCAAAGAAGCAATACCTGGGATATCACCGCCAACACCTCTTTGTTTACCATCAATATAAACTGAATTAAAATTTGATTTTTGCAATTGATGCAAATGAGTTGATTTATCCAACATTTCCATTTCATAAGGATGAATACTAAATTCAAAAGGTGCATTTTCAGCTAAAAATGTAATACCGTTCTCATCGCCTAAATCTAAAAACTTAGCTTGAGTATGGTTTCCATTTTCTTGTGGACACAAATATTCGTGATTAAAATCTTCTGCATTCCCTTTATAAAGAGCCAATACAGCACTAGAATCTCTATCACAATAATTTTCAAATGGACCTTTTGCCATAAATTCCATACTTTTTATATCTTCTCTTGTTGCTAACTTAAAACCATATCTGATAAGGTTAGCGGTAGGAAGTACATTAAGTTGTAAATCAATTTCGCTATCGCCAAATATATACTTTGTACTAAATTTCTTTAGGTGTTTCATTTTCCAATTAATATCGACTATTACTTTTCCTTCTTCTTGAGTAACTTTAATATTTTTTGGATGCATTTTTTTACTTGCATCTCTAAATTTATACACACCCATTATCTTTTTAACAAAATCTAAATTTATTTGAGCTAATTTATCATTATCAATTATTGCACGATGAAAATTAGGTAAAATAGGTGCTTTTAACATTTCTTTACCGTTTTTATTAATACTTTTTATTTCTCCGCTTAATTTATCAATAATATACATAATATCATTATTGCTAATAGTAATTTCCCACTCACTTTCAGTCGTTGTTAGATTGCCTATAACTTCTGGTAAATCAAAATTGCTTGTATTTATAATAAATTGCTCATAAGCAATTGTGTCACCCTTAGCCCATACGCCGTTTGCTTTAGGCATATTAATTTCTACTAATAAATTACAGTCTTCATTAGTTTCAAATTTTGGTAATTTTATTTCAATTTCACCTTTACTGCAAGCAGAAATACTTGGTAAAATAATTTCTTTTATACTTACATTATCCGTATTTATAGTAGAAGTAAGTTTTACAGTAAAACCTTCTAGATTTGTAAATAAAAATCTATTATTAAATAATAATTTGTTACCGCTTAATTCTATATCTACTTGTTGATATTGTTTTCTAACTTCAAACAAAGCAGGATTTGGACTCCTATCGCCTCTTACTATGCCATTAAAAGCAAAACAACCACTATTAGGTTTATCGCCAAAATCGCCACCAAATCTCCATTCTGTAACGCCATTATTATCAAATTTTATTGTTTGGTCCGCAAAGTCCCAAATAAAACCACCAGCTAATCTATCATATTTTTTGAATGAATCCCAATAATCTTTGAAATTGCCCAAACTATTGCCCATACAATGTGCATATTCACATTCTATATATGGCAAATCTTTATACATATCTGGTTTATATTTACAACCAAGTGGACGGAAAACCGTACCAAAACAATGTGCTACTTTTTTATTTTCGCCCAACGCTTCCATTTTGTCTTGTGTCGCATACATTTCGCTGAATACTTCACTGCATTTGCCCGTTACATCTTCTTCATAATGAATAAATCTTGTAGTATCGATTTTTTTAACTGCATCTTTCATTGCAAAAAATACTTTGCCAAAACCTGATTCATTTCCCAATGACCAGCTAATAATACAAGGATGATTTTTATATGTATTTACCATATTTCTAACTCTATATAAACAATGTTTTTCCCAAAGTTTACTATTCTTAGGTATCATATAAGATAATCCATGAGTTTCCAAATTGTTCTCACTCATAACTAAAATACCATATTTATCACATAAATCGTAAAATGCTTGACTATTTGGATAATGACTAGTTCTTATAGCAGTTATGTTATTGCGTTTACAAAGAATTATGTCATTTTCAATTTTTTCTCTATCTAAAGCGTGTCCGCATTCTGGGTGGAATTCGTGTCTATTTACACCACAGAATTTAACGGGTTTTCCATTAAGTAAAATAAATGGACCTTTTCCGTTTTCCATAGGAACAATAACAACCTTACGGAATCCATAATTTGTACATCTTCTATCAATAAATTTTTCACCATCTAATAAGGTAATTGTCAATGTATATAAATTAGGATTTTCATGTGACCACATCTTAAATTTTTCAATATCTTCTGTAATTTGATAAGTTGCTTTATCAAAATTATAATTTTTATCAAATATTATTTCCTTTTGGTCATCTAATGAAGTAAGGTTTATATTCAAAACTGGATTTTCTAATTGATTAAGATTATCAATGATTACCTCAACATCTAAATTTGCTTTAGAAAAATCTTCTTCAAATTCACTTTTTGCAAAGATATCAGCTATTTGTACTACTGGTTTGAAAATTAAGTTTACATCTCTAAATATACCGGCAAGACGCCACATATCTTGGTCTTCTAAATAACTTCCTGTACAATATCTATAAACAGTTACCGCCAATTTATTCTTACCCTTTACAACAAAATCGGTAATATCATACTCTTGGAAATCAAAAGTATCTTCACTGTAACCAACAAATTTACCGTTTACATATATTTCAGCACAAGAATTTATTCCACCAAATCTTATGTAAGTTCTATCTTCTAAATTTTTTACTTCAAAATTGGTAATATACAAACCAACTGAATTTTTATTACCCTTTATATGAGGTATCATTAATGGATTTAATGTAACTAGTGTATGAGGATAAGCGACATTTGTATAAATAGGTTTATCATATCCTTCAAATTGCCAATTACTAGGCACTTTAATTGTATCAAATTCACTATCGTCAAAATTTACTTTATAATAATTTGGAATAATTTCTTTCACATTATTACAAAACTTAAATTTCCATTTGCCATTTAGTAAAACAGTTTTGTAATTATTTTTTATGTCCATTGGAAAACCACTTGCATATCTTGTAATTGTATTTATATCAAAAACGTTTTTATCATTGTAATAATTTTTCATATTTTCAATTCTCCCATAAAATTTTTATACATAGTGTATTAATGCTACATATATTCATATTCTATTGTATCAAAATAACTGCATTTTTTCAAGTGTTTGACATATTTATTTTTGTTGTCAATAAAATATAATATATGTTTATATTTGTAACTGAATTTTTATGTGGAATCGGCGTATTTCTATTTGCTCTAATTTTATTAAACAATAGTATATGCTCTGAAAAATTTCAACTAAGTCCTAAGCTAAAACTGAAAGTAAAAAATTGCTTTTTTGATAGCTTTTTAGGAATATTTTGTGCTGGAATAATGCAAAGTTCTTCCGCCGTAAATAGTATTTTAGTTGGACTTACCGAAAAAAAGATTATACCGCAAAAAAATAGTTATTTTATATCTATGGGTGCGAATATCGGCACTACAATAACTGCTTATATTGCACTTATGTCAAATATAAATATGACAAATTTGCTTATTGCATTAATCTTTTTAGGTGCACTCTCAAATATGATTTTCACAAAAAAAATAATAAAAGATATTTCTACCTATCTTTGCTATTTTTCATTAATTT
>Ga0172378_10000132_pt1 | contig 57713 bp, 45 predicted proteins | sample GrowelOW332metaG_FD_119755 | JGI IMG/M metagenome (GOLD analysis project Ga0172378, IMG submission 119755) | Groundwater microbial communities from an aquifer near a municipal landfill in Southern Ontario, Canada - Pumphouse #3_1 metaG | ecosystem: Environmental > Aquatic > Deep subsurface >... | reverse complement strand
TCCAAGTTTTTCTTTTCCAGCTTTTTCTTTGCATTCTCTTCCAGGTTTTGAGTTTCTGCAGCAAATCCGATCAGAAGTTGATTATCCCGTTTCAAACTCCCCAGATCGGACAATATGTCTTTTGTCCTAACCAAGTTCAGTTGAAGATCAGAAGCTTTCTTAATCTTGTTTTCACGATATTCTGCTGGTTTGTAGTCTGATACTGCGGCACACTTGAATATCCAGTCACATTTGGGGGCTTCGAGCATTACTCTATTGTGCATTTCGTCCACCGATAGCGTGTGAAATGCATCACTAATGTAGTAGGGCTTGCTTTCACTGATCGAAGCATATACCAATATTACCTCTGCCCCCCTCAAATATAGCGCACGTGCCAAAGACAAGCCCATTCTCCCGCTGGAACGATTGCTGATCATACGCATGGGATCTATGGATTCAACTGTAGCGCCTACAGTAACCAAGGCTTTTACACTACAAAGGTCTTCTCCATACTCCAGATAGGTGCGAATCGCATACACTATCTCTTCATTGGGAGGATACTTCCCTTTTCCTGTGTAGGCGCAAGCCAACATACCAAATGCAGGATCCAATATATGGTGTCCGCGTAGTTTTAGCGCTTGTAAGTTCTCTCCTGTAACCTGGTTTTCATACATATTCACATTCATTGCTGGTACCCATAATACCTGTTTGCGATGGGCCAACAGTATTGAGTTGAGTAGATTATCCGCAAGACCATGAGCAGCTTTTGCGATTGTGTTTGCAGATGCTGGGGCTACCACTACCAAATCTGCCCAATCCGCAAGGGTGATATGCGGTATAGGATCACTTCCATCCCACAACGAAGTATATACGTCGTTATGCGTGATGGCAGAGAAATTTATGGGCGCAACGAATTTACATGCAGATTCAGTGAGCACTGTGCGTATCTCAAAGCCCATCTTTTGCAATCTACTGGCTAGGTCAATAGCCTTGTAAGCAGCGATTCCGCCGCTCACGCATAGCAGGATTTTGGCATTCTTCATCATAACTTTACCGAGAGCTTCAAAAGGGGGACATTGTGCAGGATATCTATGCTAAATTGAGCATCTCGCTTCTGTTTGCTGTGTCTTAAAGCATCTATACCGCTCCACAAGTGGTTCAAAATGGTAACTCCTAATGCCAGTTGAGCATAAGATTCGAAGTCCAGGGCATCATTACGCATACCGTTGAAAGAAGACTTATGCTGTTCACTATCCCAATTCCAGTAATTATCCTCGCCATAAGCGTGATCATCTATGTACTGCTGCTGGCTGATGGGATCACCGGGATACAGACTCAAGGCTTCCTCCCTGACAGATGCATTATATCCCATGGCGTCGAATCCACTGCTATTATATTTACCCAAATTTTTGTAAAAGCTGCTATCGTAATGCCCTGGGTTGATATGGGCAAACTTCAGTGCATAGGTATAGGATTCATCCCTCAAGAGTTTTGCTTCACTGTTACAATAGAGTTGAGTCCCAATAAAAACGGCTTCAGTAGCCATTTGTGCATATCCGATATTTCTGCCGTTCTTGACTTGAGATAAGCCTGGAATTGCTAATGAGAGCAAAAAGTCCTTATTCTGTGCCCACAATCCACTCAAGGAAACAAGGCAAAGAGAAAACACCAATAGTCTTTTATGAGCACACATTAGAACCTCAATTCACAATTGAGCATCATGCCATCCAATCCGGAAGGCTGGGCGTATAGATGCATATTTCGATTCAAGATAGCTGTATCGACTACGCTAATAGCACGGTTTAGGAGCAACAATCCTATGGAAAGAGTGTGATTCATCTTTGTTTTTTGGTGTTTCTTACGCATATCCCTGTACTTTTCCCAATGAGCATCGGATTGCCATGTCCATTGTTCATCTTCGCCAAAGCTCTCGCTTTGCATATATTCTGCATATCCAGCTGGATCATAGTTCGAGATCAAGTAGTAGTTGCGCGCTATCATTTCCAAGTAATTATTATATTCCTCGCTGCTTTCGTACTCCTGAATGGACTGATAATGACCGTTTGGCATATCCAGAGGTACTCCGGCATATTCGTGAGCATATTGCTTATACTGATCCCTCTGCAAGTCGATATCGTAATCCGTCTTAAAGTAGGAGTATGCAGAGAGGATATCGGCTGCGATCATCACTATACCCCGGTTGGTCTTCCCCATTGCCAGCTCACCACTTCCGGGAAGAATTACGCTCATACCAATATATGCCAAGTGCGACTGAGCTGCCAAAGCTCCGCATAGCATCAGGATAGTGACCAGCAAAATGATATGTTTCATCAGAACGTCCAGTTTAGGTTTATCATGGGAGTAATATGCTGGTTTCTAATCCCGGTATAATACTTCATGCGAAATCCGCTGTCGGTGATGGCGTTGCGGTTGTAACTCTTTGTGACCCGGATAGCGTCCAAGCCTGCTACGATGTGGTTCAAGGCCAGACCAAAGGTAAAGATCTGAGCTTTGCCAAATTCACTTTTGGCATCGTTTCGCATATCTATATAGGTCTTGCGCATGGGGCTGGAGCGGTGATCTGCTTTATCCACTTGCTCGTCGGTGGAAAATCCATGGTCAGGATCATTGTATAGAGGGTAGTTACCTGTCCATATCCAACCCGAATCATTAGCTTCTCCACCTTCAGGATACCAATTCGGATACATAAATTCACCTTGCTCATTTGCAGCAAAAGTATAATACCAATCCGCCCAGCCAAATACGTAGTGAGAATACTTGCCGATGTCCTCATAGAAATGCTGGGAATTGTTGTCGTCCAAGCGGAAGAATAAATCCTCGTATATATCAGCAGTGTTAAAATTGATCAGGTGGCTTTCCACTGATGCTTGTCGCTCCCTGTCATAACGAGTCGTCGTAATTTCTGTTCCATTGTGAAGAGTATATGTGATCTCCTCTCCATTTGCATATCGCTCATAATCTTTTGTCTTGTCGTTGCCACTGTTCTCAAAATAGAGATAACCAGCTATCATCCCAATCTCTACAACCGGAAATATGTATGTGGTTATAGCGCTGCGATCCGCATAAAACTGTCCCGCACCTGGAACCAGCATAGACATCACCATGGCCAGGCGAGCATCTTTTTTATCGTAATTTACCTTGATGAAATCAGCTTCCAGCTTTTCTTCTTCAGGTTCTGTTTCATCCCACAACCAATCTTCAGCACTTTGGGCAAAAAGGCTTACCGCGAGAGTAAGTATGAATAGACAGAGGATAGTATTGCGCATTTGCTTCCTCCTTATTTTTCAACGGCGAATTTGAAGGTTTTATCCTTGACGCCGCTTTTTACGTGAACTACATACACACCAGAACTTAAGTCTTTGGAATCCAGTTCCAGATCAAATCTTTCATCGTTTTTGTGGGTCGAATACACCATGCTTCCGCTAATATCGTAGATATGCAGTTTTGTATCCGCAGAAGCATTCTCCACTCTCAATCTATAAATGCCGCTCTTCACGGGATTGGGAAACACATAAGCATGTAGAGGAGCATTATCCGGTGCTGCTGTTCCTGTAATGCTACCATACACTACTCCGGAACCGGAATTCAAGTATCCATTCCAAAGAATCGGATTGGTATCGGAAGCTATACTATGGATATAGTTTCTGCTGTTTTGGCCATCTACAACTGAATAATACCATAGCAATCTATGATTGTCCTCATCATAATACATGAAGTCTGACCATGCAGAGGATTCATTCATGGCGTTATGTGGCATTAGCAATGAATACTGATAACGCGGTTCTGCTTCTTCATTAACGGCGATATAGCCCTGCTGAGCCACAGGGAATAGTAGCAAAGTCTCATCTCCTAAGCGCAGTGCTTTCGCATCTGCCTTGGCCTCTATATGTATTTTATCGAGATAACGAGGGAAACCTGCATGCAGATAACCGTTTTGAGATAGCATATAAGCATTATTGCCCAGTCCGAAGAAAATTCTCAGCTCTGTGTCCTCAAGTGCGATCAGTGCCGGTTGAGAAGGCAAATAGGAGCCGGTATTGCTGAAGATGCGAACAATGATACCCTCATCTTGTTTATCATTGTACGCAGCATAACGGTAGATGTTTCCATTATTTGCTGTAACAAAGATAATCGCTTCTTCTGCATCCATACAGATTACCGGCTCATAATCACCAATTTCTTCCGGAATCATAATAGTTCTTTCTATTTCCAGACTTTCTTTCGATAATTGCATAAGCCGGGACTTCTGTGTTGCCAGGATGCAATCCGAATAAGCAGTCAAGTTTTTGATGCCTTCCATGGGGACAAAACATTCTATAGCGCCATCTTTTATTTTGTATAGGATATCCGAATCGTATACATACACAGCGTCTTCATAAACCAAAGGCCGGGATACACTATCCGGAAATGTGATTGTAGTGGTATTGCACACACCTGTGCTGATATCGATCAGATACAATAGATTGCCTGAAACTCCAACTAAGTCCATGTATTGATCATTGTTGAAGTTCATGTTTATCAGTGGATAATCGAAGAAACCAGCATTGGTAGGTTCATTCTCAAGCATGGGCGACCAATCCCCGTATTCATCAGAATAAAGGTTGATGTAGTTATAACCGCTAAACGGGAGCAGAGTGTTGCCAAACGATGTATTGATTACTTGCCCTGCAAAGGAAGAACCATTAACATTGAGGTTCACGGATTCTTCGAACATCCCTGCTTTTAAAACAAAGTTCATTATTGGAGCCGGATCGCTGATCTCGTCCAGATAAAACATAGTGCCCAAACCTTTCTCATCCAACATTGCCGGTTTGCTTTGCGAACTCAGGCGCGGACGCCACTCTTCCGGACTCCACTGCATAAACTGGCCAATATTGTTCAGAAAAGGTTTGTGAGCATGGAAATACTCGTAGGCTGTGCCTGTCCAATATTGAGAGTAATACTCGCCCAGATCTCTGATACCGTCTGCTTCCAATACCATCACACCGGGACGTGAAAAACTTGTGTTCACATAGTTCGTATCGAAGTTAGATGCAAAAGACCCATCCTCATATACTGTTCCTTCCTGATACAATACCTTTTCGTTCACACGCCAGGCCAGAATGCCGCCGCCATGTACATTGTCCTGAGCATCTATAAAGGAAGGCAAAAGATAATCATACTCGTAGGTAGGACTATTGTTATTGTCATCATAAGCTGTGGGATACAGAATCACTCTTTTCCTGGTTGGATCTGCTTGATACTCCAAAGTGCCATACACAGCTGTCCCACCATCTCCGTCGGGATCAAGATTGCGGTTTTCGATCAAGTAGTATTCATCCGGATTGATCTGAAACCGGATAATACTGGGACCCATATCCCCACTTTGTTTCAAGCTGCTGGCAGCCAGATCCAATCTGGAAAAAAGCTTCAGATCAGTTACTTCTTTGAACAAACCCCTGTTCTCAAAATCCTCTTCAAACAGCAATAGGCGGCTAAATGCTCCGGGAAGTACTGGCATAGCCCCTTCCAGATAGACAAAATCGCCATTATTTAACTGATCCACTAGAACACCAGAGCCACCGCTGTCCATGATGTCAAATGCACCAACCATGGGACTGAAGTTTCTTACATTATACAGATCCACCAAGCCCAGAGAATGGCCAAACTCATGGAACAATACCGAATTCAAAGCTCCATAACCGCTGTGGATCACTTGCCCGTCTATCTCTTCCGTTTGGAAATCCTGAGAGATCGTGGCTGGAACGTTACAAGCGTGGAATATCTCGTGGTTTCCGTCATCTACCTCTACTTGTTTGCCATCTCCCACTTTTATGAAGAATGATGGGATATCCAGAGGGCTATCACCAGCTATATCATGCTGCCAATCCGAACCTGCGTGAATTATCATATAGTGTGCATATGCAGCAAAATCGATCTCAGGATCATCCCTGTCTGCAGTTTCAAAGGCTTCCTTAAAATACTCTTCCATCTTCTCCACAAACTCGCTTGATTCTGCATCGGGAGGATTGTAGTAGCCCATGTTCTGCGATAGCGTATAAGCTGGTTTGTCCTTTGGCCACACATCATATTCCAATTCGTAGCTTCCTGCGGATGCAGCCAAATAGTAGTAGCGCATTGCTTCCAGATTGGCCTCGAAATACTGGCGGTCATGAGGTGGAGCACCAACAGAATATATGTAATCTGGATCCGCTTCCAACATGAATTTCCCATTCCCTGTACTTCTAGTATCGGAATCCTCTTGAAAATCCACCAGGATTACCAGCAACTTCTGATATTCTCCCCCGGATTTACGTGAGACTATATCGTTTTTTGTCTGCAAAAGCTTTTCAGTAAAAGGGTGTCTTTTTTGCCGCACAGAATGGGCAGCTGGTTTCAAAACCATCTTATGCGCAAAGATTGGAGCTGCAAAGCATATAAGGATCAGAATCGATAAACTGCGATACGGCATTGGGGACAAATTTGATTTTTTCATTTTTCCTTTTACCATAAGTTTATGTACAAGATAAGAGTAGAAGCAGACCATATATATAATCTGCTTCTGAATCTCGTGAAAGAGTTAGTATTCAACTCCCAGGGAAAAGACTTTATTGAAGTCTACCAATTCTCCACCGGGAACCATTGAAAAATCTGCATTCAACTTGTAGCGATTATCAAAGGAGTATTGAAGACCTACACCAAAGCTGGGACCAGTGATCTTTCCCGCTCCATCGTTGAAGTATCCGCCACGTAGAGAGATTAGATCCAGATACACATATTCTGCACCTGCTCCATAGATAGTCTCATCCATATACTCCCATCCGCTTATAAAGCGCTCAATCAATGGATCGGAATTTGCCAGGATCTTGCTTGCTTCACCGGAAACAGTAAGCTTTCCCATAGGATTATCCAGAACTTTGTATGCTGCGCCTAATCGCATGGTAAGGGGTTGAGGATCAGCTTGGTCGCGGTCCACGAAAGTTACGTCGGGACCAAAGTTTTGAATAACCAGAGCAAGGTCCAGACCTTTCACATTAGCAAGGTCTTTGTATTTTGCACCCACGTCGAAACCAAAGCTAAAAGCCTTGCCTTCTGTTTCAGTATGACCCGTTCCCGGCGCCAGATAGCTATAGATCAGCTTGAAATTGGCTCCCACGCCCAGTTTTGCAGGGATTGCTTCATATGCATAACCGACTGCTCCGGCAATATCCAATGTGTGGAAGGTACCTTCGAAGTTGCCGTCAATACTCGTCTGTTCCTGAGTTCCGGCATCCAGTAGCACTATGTGTGCATTGATATTTCCAATGCTCTCGAAATATTGGTTCCAGCCCAAGTACTCATAATAGATATCGTTTATTCCGGAACCTTGAAGCCACGGAACATGGTTCAAAGCAATTTGTCCCTTTCGGTTGAAAGCGGTGGCACCCGGATTCCACCACATGGCGAATGCATCATCAGCAACAGCAGAATAGGCTCGGCCCATGCCATTGGCACGACCGCCGGGTTCGAAGGATAAGAAGAGCAATGCTGCTTGAGAAACAGCTGCCAAAGGTGCAGCAGCCAGCAACAGCAAGCAAAGGGTCAGAGTGATATGTCTGGTAGACATCTATACCTCCATATATTTCAGGCTAAATTTAAGTTTCAACAGGGCACTGAATATCCCTGTGTATCTAAAGGCAAACATCGTATACAAAGCTGTCGGTATATAAAATAGTGTTGTAATACAAATTGCCATTAAAATCATAGAATACTGCCGGATAGCAAAATTGCCGTTACGCTCCTTGCAAATTATGGTGCCGAAGGCCGGAATCGAACCGGCATGGGCAAAAAGCCCGGTGGATTTTGAGTCCACTGCGTCTACCAATTTCACCACTTCGGCACGCGTATGTTTCAAAACTTCCAAATCCCGTTCTTTGTCAAGGGAAAAATGCTCATCTAGACTCTTCAGCTATCAGTTCAGCGAATTTCTGGGCAGCGCCGTCCAGCGCTTCACGAGGACTATTTTGATTGCGCATTGCTTTTTCCAGATAGCCCTTTAGCTCTGGTCTGGCTTTGAACCAAGCCGCTGTTTGCGGTTCATATACTGCTGTTTCCAGCTGTTCGTAGATGCCTTTGTACTGAGGATTCTTTTGCAGGAAGTTCACAATTATTTCACTTTTCATTGCGCTTCTGCGAACTGGCATATAACTGGTTGCTACACTCCACCTGGCAGTTTGCTCGGTGTCTGTAAACCATTTGATAAACTCCCATGCTGCTCGTTCCCGCTTTCTGTCTCCAGATTTGAAGATCACGATATTGGCTCCGGACACTGCACTTTGAGTAGTAACATCGGTGGGAAGCGAAGCATAACCAATATTGAAGTTTATCGGTTGTTGACGCATATGTGTGATAGACACGCTTGATCCCTCATACATAGCCACCACACCTGCCAGAAAGTCGTTTTGCCCTTCATACTCACGCACCAGATACACGCTCTTATCTTTGAACATCATATCTGTAATAAAGGTTAGAGCTTTAATACCTTGTGCACTATTCAGAGTGGGATTTCCCTCTTCGTCAATCAAGGCTCCACCGGCTTGATACAAGAGATTGATAAATTGCCATTCATTTACGTTGAAGTTTGTGCCATATTTATCGATGTCTCCATCATTATCAATGTCCCTGGTAAGCAACAGGGCATATTTTCTGAATTCATCCCAGGTTTTGGGAAAATAATCCGGATCCAGACCGGCTCTATAAAACTCGTCTTTATTATAAAAATAGGCTCTTACACTTTTATTGAAAGGGAAAGAATACAGGGTATCGTTAAATGTATTGGAGTCTCTAAATACTGGATACACGTCGTTGAGGTCGTCCTCATCAAAATCGTCATCTTCGGCAATCAATTCATCCAAAGATGCCAAAACACCGGATTCGATATATTTTGAGGCCCAGCTTTCGAACACCTGAGCTATATCAGGTTGTTTCTTTGCCTGAATAGATGCCATCAATTTCTGGGATAATGCCGTATAGCTGCTGATGGGATTCGCCACCACTTCGATATCCTCGTGTTCACGGTTAAATTCCATAATCATTTCGTTTAGAGTATCACCCAATGGACCGCTAAGACCGTGCCAAAAAGTTACCCTTGTTTTACCGGATGTAAGCGTTTTTCCACAAGCGCCCAAAAGTAGGCTGATTAAGATCACTAAGATCAGTAATCGACGCATATAGTCTCCCAATAATTGTAGTGCAGATATGACTTTCACACAGCACTTTACAGTGTAAGAGCAATTATTACAGCTCTTCAAAAGCAGTCAATCTTTTTTATGAACTGGGCAAAATGACCTTGCAACCAATGATAACATAATTGTATGGAGAGCATTTTTCTATCATCCGATTGTAGAGGCTATGGGTATCAGAAAGACCTTTACCATTCCCATCTTGAGTAGATCCAGACCGGACTCTGTAAGCTCTGCCAAAGCAAAATCCACCTCATCCTTCTCGGCTATGCCCAGGATCACACTGCCATATCCTTGTCTGATATCCGGAGAATCTTTGAATGAGGCAAATAATGGAATGTCGTAAAGCATTTTTTGCCCCAGAGTCTCTCCTGAAAGTACGATGGTGTCCTCAATTCCTGCTTCCGATAATGCCAATATCATGTCGTCCAGATATTTGTCGTTATAGAGATGTAAGATCATGTACATAAAGTTCTCCTGTGTTAATCCTTCACCCTTAATTCTCCAGCTTTGTTCAAGCCATACTTCACCAATACCGGACCTAAAAGCATGATCAAAAACGTGGACGCTGTCATCACGCTAATCACTTGGGTGGCTTCAGCCTTCAATCCCAAATTATTCAGAATACCGGCTGCTCCTAAGCTGAGACCTATGGCTACTCCTGCTTGCGATAGCAGAGTATAGCCCAGATACTTGCGGATTTTGCTTTCGCTTTTCGCCAGCTTCGCTCCCCAGAAAGCACCGGCAAACTTTCCGATGCTGCGAAACACAATGTATGCCACAATCAGCAATGCATAGGAAGCAATGATCTTAAAATCAAGACGTGATCCCAGCAACACAAAGAACATTAGGTATACCGGAGGTGACCACTGGGTAAGTGAATGAGCAAATTTCTGGGTGATAATGCCATTTTGATTTGTCATTACTATTGCAGCGCTCATAGTTAATAAAATCGGCGAAAGACCCAAATATTCCGCAAGAGAACACATAATAAACAGCGAGCCCAGAGAGTAGATGAGAAACAGCGACTGTTCGTGAATGTATCTACCCAAAAGTACCAATAAGTATCCTGTTGCCGCCCCGAGACCTATCTCAACTATGATATCGAAGGATGCACCCAGAAGAGCATGTGATATGCTTAGATTCTTCGCTCCCAAAAGTATTCCCGCCAAGGGAATTCCCAATGAATATATCACCAAAGCATATATATCGTCCAGACCCATCACGGCAAAAAGAGTGGAAGTAAGCTCTCCCCTGGCATGATACTGCCTGATTACGTCGATAGTTCCTGCAGGAGCAGTAGCGCTGGCCAATGCTCCATAGATGATGCCCATGGGAATGCTCTTCAAGACTATTGCGGTAGCGATAGCTGTAACCACAAAGGCTAGGCTAGCCTCCATCAGAACAATAATGATTATCTTCTTCCCCATTCTCCGTAGTTCTTTAAAGCGCAATTCAGTACCGATATTAAAGCCTATTAAAGCCAGTGTGATGAGGTTAATGAAACCCATAGCATCGATCTGAGCAGAACTCACGTAGGCGATAATTGCCGGACCAAAGATGGCTCCAGTGATGATGTAGCCTATTATGATGGGAACTTTAATATAATTCGCAGCTCTTCCGGTAAGTAAGGAGAACAGCATGCAAATGCCCATAAATGAAAGAATATGGACATCTTGCATTACTTGCTTTCCACCATTATCCTGTACAATTCATCCGCATCGTTGCTTTGTTTCAATCTTTCCAGCAGTTGCTCGTTTCTCATGCGTAACATCAATCTTGATAGAAGTTTGATGTATTCCTTATCTTGATGCTCGTTTGCCACGATCATAAAGACAAGATATACTGGTTTTTGATCTACCGAATCGAAATCCATGCCCTCTTCTATCTTAGCAAAAGCAATCACAAAATCCTCCACGCCTGCGCATCGTGCATGAGGGATGGCAACGTGATTTCCGATGCCAGTACTCATCACTTTTTCTCTGGCAAAGATGGCTTTTCTTACTTCCACAGGATCATTTACCAAGGGATCCTGGACTACCAGATCTACAAGCATTTCCAGAACATCTTGCTTTTTCCCGGTCTGAATACATAAAACACGTTTGCGACTGAGAAATGAACATATCTCAAGGCTCTCTTCCATTTTCTCCTCATCAATTATTGAATTTACTTACCAAAGTATATCATTGCTGGATTTGTCAAGACAGAATCCGGAGGTATTATCTTCACGATATAGTTTAAGCACATTAAATTGAATGTTTCCGGCTAAAAGATTGTCTGTATAATTGCACTAGCCCTATTGAATATCCCGACATGAACCAGATATAGTCCCGTAATAAAGCAGTGATCACTCGATGATAACCCGATTATATCCCGATGGATACTCGCCAGTATATTGGGGATAATAAATGTAAAAGTGATGGAGAGATATGCTTTGGATGAAGGGAAAGAATATATTATTTTCGCGAGAAATGGAAAATGTCACCATCGTAGCCGATTGAGAACATTGTATTCAATACATTTCTTTTGTTTAAAGCTACAAAAAAGCGCATCGGAAGGCGATATGGACGTATTCCAAGCCCGGCATAATAACAGGATTGATCGCTAAACACATCGGCTACAAACTCTCCATCGCTATAGCTCAAGCCCTGCAATCCTGCCTTCAGGAACACATCTTTCCAAGGCTCAGACACAAAACCCAGTTGCATTATCCGAAAATGAGGAGCACTGATCTCGTAACGTGAATAACCCTTGAATTCATCTATTCCTCCGAGGGTAAAGAAGTCAAAGCGCTGAGAAGCTTGAGAATCGAAATAGGTACCGACACTCAAACCGACATCCGCGGACAGGTTGTGGGTAATAGGGATGTATGCTTCTGCCTTTCCTCGAAAACTACTATACAGATAATCCGAAAGTTCTTCTTCGCGGGCAAAGTTGAACTTGCCTTTCATCATTACTCCTTGCATGGGGAACAAATAATCATCCAGGCTTTCATAGTACGCTTTGACTCCAAATCCTGCTACAGAATAATATCTGGATGGCATATCCGTTTCGGATATCCCCCGATACAAGCTGGTATTGCTGTAGTACAGGAATCCTTCTCCGATGATATTGTGAATGCTAAAGATGCCCAAACCAGCCGTAGCGCCCCATTCCAGGGATTTTGAGCTGTTTACCTGATAATGATCTTCATTATAGGCATACAGGGTTTTTTCGTTGATATAGGAAAACAGCCGATAGTATATCCCCCATAGATCCCCGAAGTTCTTTACATAGTCAATATTGAGTTCGTTTTTCCCGCCTAAAACTGCTTGTGCTAAAAGCCTGCTATTCTTCAACAGTTTGTTATTAATATTCAGTACCACACCTGCAGTCAGTTTTTCTTCATTGTTATATGCTGTGTTCAAGGTCAAAGACTTGGCTTGTTTCTCATTTACAATTATCCTCAGGATGTAGCCGCCCTTATCGTCCGGGATCAATTCTGGATACAGGACATTAAAGTACTGGGAATTTAAAGCTCTACGAGCTGCTGTTGATATCTCCTCAGCGTTGTATCTTCCAGGGATTTTGATTCCCAGATACTCTCGAATTTTTGCCAGGCTGATACGCTCATTACCGCTTCCTTCCAGCTTGTTAACTTGGAAAATTGGCTCTTCATGCTGATTATAGCGTGGAATGGACCTGGGTTCAATGTTATTACTCTGAATGAACAAGCGAATCTGATCGATATTCTTGCGAGCATAGTCCTCACCAATCGCAATGATTTGATCTACATGTTTGAAATCCTGGGAAGAGTAAGGACTAAGCTCCGGTTCCAGCAGCAAATCGCATTGATCCAGATTCTTTTGCAGATTTCTACTGATGCCAATATTGATGGTCTGATCCAGGATATCGATGATGCTTTCCAGGTTCTCTTCTTCCCGCAAGGAGGAATTAACCTTGATAGCTAACACGAGACCAGCACCCATTTGCTTCACCTCGGCTATGGGCAGGTTCTGAGATATTCCGCCATCTATGTACAAGCTTTCCCCTACTTTGAACGGCAGGATCAAACTTGGTACGGATAAACTGGCGCGTACTGCCTGCCATAAGGAACCGTTTACAAACTCTTTACCTGTGCCTTTTTGTAGATCTGTGGCAATACAACTGAAAGGGATATCAAGCTTATTGAAGTCTCTGATCCCGGATGCAGGAGCATATAGTTCAAACAGTTCCAGGTTCAAATTGTTTGCTTTATACAAACTTGTAGGCAGTTTTGGATTCCATTTCTCGTCCAGCTCCAGTATGGTGTTTCCATAGGGCGCCCAGCGTTTTTGCCCAACATAAAGGTCTCGCCGGGGAACATTGTCTTGCAACAAACGATACCAATCGATATTGATAGCTAGACTTTCGATTTGGCTGGCATTATAACCCATTGCATAAAAAGCACCAATTACTGCCCCGATGCTGGTTCCGGAGATGTAATCCGGTTTCAGACCCTCTTCTTCCAAAACCTTCAAAACTCCGATGTGAGCAAAGCCACGGGCTCCACCACCAGAAAGGGCATAACCGATCCCGGTGGCGAAGACCGTGTTGCAGAAAGTGCAAATTATGAAGATTAGTAGCTTTCGCTTCATGTCATAAGTAGCTATAATCCGCTTTGAGTATTCTCGGTAGCGACATCCTCCACAACCGGATCAGTTTGAGTATTCTCTACATCTTCGAATACATATACCAGTTGTCCAAATATTGCATTGGACTCAATATGGATCGGAGTTGCTTTCTCATTTCCTCTTCGGTACCTACCTCCACCAAATCCATAATGACTTTTCTCCGGCATCACCGTGGATCCAAACACGCTGGTAGGCTCAATATCATAATTGAGATGCGCCGGTAGTATTACAGTGGCAGAGCCAAAAACAACCGTGATTTCCAATGGCGGAGTGTTCTCTGTGATGTCTCGCAGATCGATGGTTCCAGAAGAGAAAATAATGTTGTATTCTCCACTGCGATTGCTATGATAATAGCTTCCCTTGGTAGGACCAGGCTTATGATATGTCTTACTGGATGTACCAATAAGTAGTTTCAAGCCAAACATGATAATTATTACAGCTATAAAGATCTTTGCCAGTGGCATATTGATATTGAAGGTCTTCAAGATCAATGAGGCTCCCCACAGTATCAGGAGAATCCCCCAAAAGATGTTTCCAAAGAAGAAATTCATTCTCATTTCCTCCTCCACTTTTCTCTAGATTTTTAACCCATTTTCGTATGCTTCTCTCATCGATAAAACACACATTTTAATATCATCGTTTATGATAAACGCTTCGCTGGATGTTACTTCGCCCAAGCTCATACAGTGAATTCCATGCTTTTGGGATATACGATGTAGATCGTGTTCATATTTATCATCCAAAGATACGATAATGTTCGCTCCAGATTCTCCAAAGTATGCGGTAATAGGAGATTGGGACAAAGTAAATGAAGCTTTTATGCCAAAAGATTTTTCGGGATGAAAGCAGCTTTCTGCTAGGGCTATGGCCAATCCGCCGTCACTAAGGTCATGAGCGCTGTGGAGCATCTCAAGATCAATGAGTTCCAAAACACATTCCTGAAGGCGTTTCTCCTCATTGAGATCAATCGGTGCGATCCTTCCGCAAACCTTGTTATGCACTACTTTCAGATATTCACTTCCCGCCAGTCTCTTTTCTACATTACCCAAGAGGAATATCTTGTCTCCGGCTTGCTTAAAATGTTGGGTTATAGCTTTTTTGAAATCTTTCATCAAACCCAGCATGCCAATCACAGGCGTAGGATAAATGGCAGCATTGGGATTTTCGTTGTAAAAGCTCACATTCCCGCCGGTAACAGGTGTATCGAAGGCCACGCAGGCATCTTTCATACCACGAATACATTCACTGAAGCTATAATACACTTCTGGTTTGTAGGGATTCCCGAAATTCAAACAGTTCGTAATAGCAATAGGTTTCGCTCCACTGCAAGCTACATTTCTGGCCGATTCTGCGACCGCTGCCTTGGTGCCTTCATAAGGATTCAAATAGCAATATCTTCCATTACAATCCGTAGCAGCGGCGATGGCTTTGTCAGTATCCCTGATGCGGATAACCGCAGCATCGCTTCCCGGTTCCACACTGGTTCCGATTCCCACCATGTGATCATATTGCCTGAAGATATTGTGTTTGGAAGCTATATTGGGACTGCTCAGCAAATCCATCAACACCTGGGTTGGCGATATGGGGCATTCCAGATTCTCAGTATCTTGATTTTGAACATCATCCAGATATTCCGGACGTTTCGTTTCGCGTTTGTAAACCGGAGCTTTCCCACCCAATATAAGGTATTCAGCAGGAATTTCCGCTTCGATCATGTCCCCAGATTTAACGCGCAGAATCTTGTCCTCGGTAATGCTTCCGATCTGAACTGCATCAAGATCCCACTTGCCAAATATCTCCAATACCCGGTCAATGTTCTGAGGTTCCACAATCACCAGCATGCGTTCCTGGGATTCAGAAAGCATTATCTCGTATGTGCTCATGCCGCTCTCCCGCTGAGGAACTTTGTTTACATCGATCTCAATTCCTACTCCGCCTTTACCGGACATTTCGCTGCTGGAACAAGTGAGTCCAGCAGCGCCCATGTCTTGAATACCTACCACCAGTCCTGCTTTGATAATCTCCAAAGTGGCTTCAAGAAGTAGTTTTTCATAGAAAGGATCGCCCACCTGTACCGCAGTTCTCTTTTCTTCTGATTCTTCGGATAGCTCTATGGAGGCAAACGTGGCGCCGTGAATGCCGTCTCTGCCGGTTTTTGCCCCTACTATTATCACAGCATTTCCGGGTCCAGTAGCGGCAGATTTGGCCAGATCTTTGTGTTCCAATAGCCCTATTGCCATGGCATTCACCAAGGGATTTCCTTCGTAAGATTCTTCAAAATAGACCTCTCCGCCAACCGTTGGAACTCCAAAGCAATTACCATAATCAGCTATCCCGTGCACTACTTCTACAAGCAGATGTTTCACATTGGGATTGTCGGGATTGCCAAAACGCAGGGAGTTTAAAGCCGCAATGGGTCTGGCGCCCATGGTGAAAATGTCTCTCAGGATGCCGCCTACTCCTGTGGCAGCACCATGATAAGGCTCCAAAGCCGAAGGATGGTTGTGGCTCTCGATTTTGAAGCTAATGGCGAGACCGTCTCCAATATCTACTACTCCGGCATTTTCCTCACCGGCTTTGGCAAGCATCATGCTGCCTTCTTTGGGTAAGGTTTTAAGCTGTAATATGGAGTTCTTGTAGCTGGCATGTTCACTCCACATCACGCTGAAGATGCCCAATTCTACGATGTTTGGTTCTCTGCCCAGAATCTCTTTTATATAAAGGTATTCTTCCGGGGATATGCCGTGCTCGGCGATTATCTGATCGGTAATCTGGATCATTGTTTATCCTTGTTTAGTATAATATCATTGTTTTTGATACGTTGCACTAGTATCTTCAGACGTTCCTCAATAGTCTGGTAGGTTTTGCGGTAGAAATCGATCTCACTGCCATAAGGATCAGTGATATCTCCTTCGAAACCGGTTATCTCATTTAACGTAAGAACTTTATGTGCGGCTTCGGGATGTGCTTGACGAATGAGATCCCGTTGCCGTTCTTCCATGGTCAGGATTATCCAGGAAGCAGCCACCATCTGAGGGCTGATCATTTTTGATACATGCTCTTGAGCTTCCAGAATACCCTGCTCTATAAGTAACTGCATTGAAGACATCGAAATCATGTGCCCGCCCTCCAAGAGCCCACAACTGTCCGTAGTCAAACGCATCCCATGTTCTTTTATCATGCGGGCAAAGAGCTTTTCCGCTATGGGGCTTCTACAGATATTGGCGGTACACACAAACATAACCAGGGGCATACTGAATGAATTCTTAACCTCGTAGAAAGGCACCGAACCCTCGCGAAGGCATTTTATATCCTCTTTCCCGATTTCATTACTTCCGATGTATTCAACCAAAGTGGACTCAGCAGGATTATCCTGAATGGCCTTGGGGTGTGGAATTAGAGCAAAATCGAACCAGGAACCGAATACTGTCTCCAATCGCTGTAAATCGTTTTCTGCCGGGAGATTGGATAAGTTCACACTCGTAGATACCATCGGTTCACCGAGTAAGTCGATAAAATACCGTAATAAAGGGGCTGTAGGAACTCTGAAAGCTACTTTATTATCCACAGCGATATGATCGAAACGTGAATCCTTCATTTCAAAAGAGATACTGAGGTTACCGGGATAATATTGCTGCATTAAAGAAAATAAGCGTTTGGGAACTGGGATATTCTGATGTGAAAACCAGGATATATCTGGGATCAGGGCGATCATACCAGCTTTACTGCGTTGCTTCAAGCGGTTAATCCGCTCAATGGTGGAATGTGCAGATAAGCGAGCTCCAATTCCCCACATGCTGCCAGTGTAATGCAAGATGCTTGATTCCGGAAGAGGATCCTTTATCAATAGCTTTTGTAGCTTTTTTCCCGAGGGATTTTTGACTTTATACATCTGCTTATCCTTTCTACTGGCAGTAAAATATCAGTTTTGGCACAGAGGATGTTTACCTGTTATTGAAAGTATGGGATCGGATTTACCGCCACACCTTTCTTGCGTAGTTCAAAATGTAATGAGGCTTGGCTGGCAGAACCTGTCATCCCACTGCGGGCGATGGTTTGGCCACGTTTCACTTTAGCGTCTTTTTGCACTAAAAGATCGCTGTTGTATGCGTATAGGCTGAAATAGCCGTTCAGATGATCGATGATAATGAGCTTCCCCTGTCCGCCGTATCTGCCCGAGAAGACTACATCCCCGTCATCGACAGCTACGACATTGGTACCCTCTGGCACAGCTATGTCGATTCCATTGCTTACGATGCTGGTATTGTAGTTTCTGGTTTCTTCACCAAAGCTACGGATGATCTTGCCTCTCACTGGCCAGGCGATCTTGATCTGGGTAAATTCGTAACTGGGGGATTTATTGCCGCTGTCTTGCATCAGTTGAGCTATCAAGCTTTCAAGGGCAGCAGCATCTCGTTTCAGATTGGCAATTTTATTTTGTAAATCCTGTTCTTCCTTACTCAATTTTTTTATTTGTGTGTTCAAGTTGCTGATACTCTTGTTCAGCTTGCGGCTCTTCTGGCTCTCATTAAGCAGGTTCCGGTTTATTCTGGCTACTTCGCTGCTGTGGAGATCCTGAGCTTGAAGTAATGACACTTTATATCCATTCAGAATATCTAATTCCCGCTTTTGATGCAATATCAGGCTTTGCAAATAGCGGTGATCCCGATGGGAGATCATGCGGGGAGAATAGCTGCGATCAACCCTCATCAGTATATTCAGTTCAGAGTTTTGGGCGTTCTGTAGTGTACCCAGTCGATCATTGGCATTGGCAATGCGTAACTCCAATTGAGACAGAGAATCCCTTACTACTCTTTCTGCACTCTTGTATCTGTTGATGTTTTGATCTGCAAGCTTTTTTAACGAAGAATTACGCTGTATTTCACTGCTGGTCTGCTTTCTCTTGTCAGCAGTCTGCTGTGCTTTGGCTTGTGTGCTTTCAAGCTGAGACTGCAAGCGTTGCAATTCACGCACCTTGTCATCCAAGTCATCCGCAAACAGCAAAGCTATACTAAGCATAAGTAATATAGATATCAGCTTATTAGGCATGTTCTTCTCCCGCACGTACTATTGAAATCAAATGTTTGGACACTGTAGTCTGTGTCAATACAAATCTTGGCTTCCACAAAGAGTTTGATGTGATGCTGTTATAGATTATTCAATACTATAACGCCGTCTATCATGGTAAAAAGAGATCGTGCTTCCAACCAGTATTCATCCGGAAGCTTTCGATAGTCTTCCAGCACAATGAGGTCTGCCAGATATCCAGAAGCAATCTTTCCTTTTATCGTGTCAGACTTTGAAGCAGCTGCAGCACCAATGGTATAGCCATCAATGGCTTGTTCCACACTTAGGCATTCTTTTGTGTTCAGAGCCTCTCTTTGGGGATCATTCAGATGCTTGCGTTTTATCGCACTGTAGATACCCATAAATGGATTGATAGTCTCAATCGGGCTGTCAGATCCGAAAGCGTATGGTATCCCAGCATTCAACATACTGCGGAATGCATAGGCTTCCTCTTTGATATGCTCCCAACTCTTGTGGATCATTGGGATATCGTTGGCGATGTGAACCGGCTGTAAACTGGCAAAAAGACCGGATTTCTTCAAGCTCGGAATATCACTCAAGCGAATAGATTGAACATGTTCTATGCGCTGGAATAAGTTCCGATACGAAGGATTCATCCCTAAGTGTAATGCTGCATCAATAATCTGACGCACACACCTATCTCCAATGGCATGAATAGTGCACGCCAAGCCTGCTTTGGCTGCTTTTTCCATCTGTCGGAAGAGATCGCTGTCTTCATAGCGTAGGATACCTCGGTTGGTCTTGTCATTGGGATATGGATCGAACATAGCTGCCGTGCGAGAACCCAGAGAGCCATCACCAAACAGTTTCAACCCGCCTATCTTGAAGAACTCATCTCCATCATAGCTTTTCTGTTCCTGCTCTATCACCATATCCAACTCACCGGATTGGAAATGCCAGCAAGTTCTGAAGAGAGCACCTTGAGCTAGAGCCTGCTGAAGCAACCTGGCACTCGCATGGCATTCCATGGAATGAAAACCAACCAGTCCGCACTCGTAGATACTTTGAATTGTATTGATAATGCTGTCCACCACAATCTGATCCGGTGGCGCTGTGATGAATGCATCAATCATCTCAGTAGCGGATTCAAACAATACTCCACTCAGAGAGCCGTCTGACCTTCGTTCAAACTTGCCCCCGGGTGGATCGGGAGTATTCGCATCCCATCCAGCTATCTTCAATGCCCTGCTATTAAGCAATTTGGCATGATAATCCTTACTGAACAAAGCAACAGGAACATCTGGAAACACTCTGTCCAATAAGTCCCGATTCAGCGCAATGGGATCACTTAAGATATTGCGATCCCAACCACCACCAAGAATCCATTCTGCGTTCCAACTGAGTGTATCACGGTAACGTCTCAGTTCGCTATCAATATCATCAATGCTCTTACAGCTCAATAGATTGACCAATAATCTAGATTTGGCATATTCCACAAAATGGGTGTGAGCATCTGTAAAAGCAGGTAACAGACATCTGCCATGCAAGTGAATCTCGATACTTTCTGTTCGAGCCAGATTCCTGCATTCAGAGAGCTTGCCAACATGTACGATCCTGTTCTCTACGATCAATACAGCTTCAATATTGGGCTGTCCGTATATGTATCCCCCATAAATGATGTATGTCACAATAGTATCCTTATTGCTCTTTCCAGAGTTTCTTTTTCTACAGCATAGTTCAACCTGATCCAATCCTTGGTCACAAAACCATACGCCTTGCCCGGAGAACTCAGCAGCCCTTTTTGCAACCAAGTCTCTACCTGTTTATCAGCCTCATCACAATGGATAAGGATGTAAGGCGTTGCAGTGGGGATATGCATCCTTTTATGGGATAGTGCATTTTTTACCAGAGCATGATTCTGGTTCATTCTGTCTCTTACGGATAAAGATATATGAGGGCAATCAAGAGCATATAGTGCCAGATATTGCGATAACCAGGCAGGACATGTAGAGATATATTGTTTCAGCTTGATAGCGCTCGTGATAAATGGCTTGGATGCGAATAACCATCCTATTCTCCATCCGCTCATCAAGTGGGATTTTGACACACCGCCAATGCGGATTAGTCGGTCAAACATGGAGTAATCGATCTTATCAGGCTGCTGTATATATATTTCACGATAGATTTCGTCCAAAATAAGAGTAATACCCAGATTGTTCAGAGTCTCATTTAATTGCTGCGCATCTCCCCTATTTAAGCAGTATCCGCTGGGATTGGATGGGCTGCTCATTAAAATGGCTTTTACTCCCTGAAGCTTCTTTTCCCACAAATCCCAATCAATCGAGCAAAGGTCTTGTTCAAAAGGCAGGCGGATGACTTCCGCACCTGCTAGTTTTGCCAGAACCGGATAAGCAGGATAATCAGGATCTGGAATGGCTATTCTATCTCCTGGATTCACAAGGGAATGGATAGTAGTGTATAAGGCTTCTTCAGCACCATTACAAACACAGATGTTTTCTCCCGATGCAGAGTAGTCCTGAGCTATCCTTTCCCGTAAAACATCCACTCCAGCATTGGGGCTATATCTCGGTTGCCCATTTTGCATCAATTCTATGGCTTTATCTGCCAAAACTTGGGGGAACTTGAAACCAAGCTCTCCCAAAGCGAGATTGATGGTATTTTGGGGGGCTCTTGCCATCAACTTTCGTAATAGCGAAAGCTCTATGGAAGCCAAACGCTCAGCTTCAGTCCAACGAATGTCTAAGTTCACGTTCCAATACTACCGCTGCGTCTGTTTTTTTATCCCGGTATTTTATAATGATAGGGCAATAAATATGGAAGGAGGGATTACTCTTCAAAGCTCTTGAACCAGGAACCAATACCGCATTGGGGGGAATGCTAAAGCTGCCGGATTCATCGCGTTGCAGAAAACTACCATTTATACTGTCAAATATAGGAGTGGAGGAGTTTATTACTGTTCCCGATGCAATCACGGCTCTTTTTCCTACGATTATTCCTTCGTAGATGCCGCTGTTTCCACCTATAAAAGCATCGTCTTCCACAATCACAGGTCTGGTTCCGATAGGTTCGAGAACTCCACCGATCATTGCTCCGGCAGAAAGATGCACTCTTTTTCCGATCTGAGCGCATGAACCTACCAGAGCGTGAGAGTCGATCATGGTACCGCTATCTACCCATGCACCGATATTGATATAACTGGGAGGCATAATGGTTACTCCGGGTGCGATGTATGCTCCGATGCGTACCGAGCTACCACCAGGGACAATGCGAACCTTATCGGCTAGACTAAAGAGTTTTTCCGGCATTGTATCCTTCTCAAAGAAGCTTTTCCCATTGTACGCGGTTATCTCCGTAAGCTGACCCATACGAAAGCCCAGAAGGATACCCATCTTCACCCATGCATTCACAATCCAGCCCTTTTCACTCTTTTCGCAGGAGCGAATCTCCCCGCTATTCAAAGCGCTCACAAAGCTGAGGAACAATTCTCGATCAGCTGGGGTGTAACTTCTACTGGAATTATTGTATAACGCTACGATTTGCTCTTTAATGTTCATAAGATTTCACTCACAGCTTTTTTCATTCTATCAAGTGCTTGGATGAGAATCTGCTTTGGTACGGCAAAGTTGAGCCGCATATAGCCGCTCCCCTCCTCTCCAAAAGCGATCCCCGGATTTAGCGCCAAGCGAGCTCTGTTCACAAAGAAATCCTGCAATTTGTAATCGTCTAAACCCAACTGTCGACAATCCAGCCAAGCCAAATATGTGCCTTCGCAATCCGCCATTGGGATTTGTGGTAGCTCTTTAGTAAAGTAGGTCTTCAGCAGATCACGATTTGCTGTTAAGTACTGCAACAATTCATCCAGCCAGTACTCTGCTTTTGTGTATGCAGCTGTAAAGGCTGCGATGCCAAAGCTGTTTCCCATAAAAGTGTGTAATGATTTGTTCATATCTGTCAGTGCCTTAGCAATGTCTCCTTTCTGGGCAAACATCACAGCAGTAGCCATACCTGCCAGATTGAAGCTCTTTGCCGGCGAAATACCAGTAATCACATTTTCTGCCCCCAAAGAAGCTATGGAAATGTGTTGGCAACCTGAGTAAACAATGTCAGCGTGTATCTCGTCACTGAAGATTAACACATCATGTTTTGTGCAGATGTCGTGCATCCTCTTCAATTCATGATGGCTAAACACTTTTCCGACAGGATTGTGGGGATTGCATAGAATGAACATTCTAGCCTGGTGGCATTTGGCTTCAAAATCCTCCCAATCCACCTCATAATGATTATCTACTTTTTTGAGAGGATTAGTTAGCAGAGTTCTTGAGTGTTCCACCACTGTGCTGTGAAACGGAGGATACACAGGGGTTTGAATAAGTATCTTATCCTGGGATCGGGTTAATGCCAATATCGCAATCGCAAGTGCCGTCATTAAACTTGGTACGGATATAGCTTGCTGATCTGTGGGATCCCAGTGAAAGTGCTTCAATATCCAGTTTTGGATGGATTGATGAAAAATCTCTTTGGGGAAGTTGTAGCCAAAGATGGGATGTTCCAACCTCTCCTGAAGAGCTTTTTGGATCTCATCCGCTACGGTAAAATCCATATCTGCTACCCACAAAGCAATGAGATCATCTCGACCATACATTGTTTTGAGCGCGTCATACTTGTAGCATCCACTTCCTTTGCGGTCAATTATCTTGTCGAATCTCATCATTCACACTCGCTTTCAAGTATTCCACTATAGACTTCATCTGATCAGGAACCTCCGCTTTTGGTGCCATATCCGCTATATTCAGGATAATCTCCAATGTATGAGGAAATGAAGCCTGAGTTGTGTATTTCTGCTGCTTACCGTGCAAATCCATGTATCTGACACCAAAATAGAAAGTAATCTTCTTATGCAACTCCAACCCCAGGATGTTGTCATAGGGTATTTCCAGTGGCTTTCTGGCGATGAATCCCAAACGTAAGTGATCTTTGTGGAAGGTCACGCTGTCCAAAGAACTAATCTTCTTAAGTACGGAATCCAATCCAACAAAAGTAATGGCTAATGGTAACATTTTAAAGAAGATAGGAGTACTGTTATTGACAAAGCGTATCATGAAGTATATGCTATATACCATAATTGAGAAGGACATAAGGATCATGAACCAGCGAATAACAGGTTTATAACGATAGCAGACGGGAAGCCTGTCTCTTACATATTCCAGCTTCAATTGCTTCGACATTGGTATTCCTTGTATAGCTTGCGTACGCTTTCCAGAATGATTTCCGAGGCCGGAACCATGTCTGAAAGGGCTATTTCAGTTCCTTCACCGTGGAAGTCACTTCCAGCAGTCATGAATAATCCATTCCTTTGCGCGATGTCGATATAGTTCTCAACTTGGAATTGATAATGATCCGGATGCCAGACCTCCAGCCCGTCGATTCCAAAGGCTATGAATTCGGATATATAGGCTTGATCCACCAGTTTCCCGGGATGCGCAATGACGGCAAAACCTCCTGCCTGATGTATCACCTTGATCACATTGGACACGCTAAGTTCTGGCTTTGGGACAAATGCAGGTTTGAAATTTCCGATATACTTATCGAAAGCCTCATTCTTGGTTTGCACGTATCCTTTCTGGATCAAAACCTGAGCGATGTGCGGACGCACGATCAACTCCCGGGCTCCTGCCATCGATGTCACTTCCTCGATTGTGATGTTCATACCCAATTCTGCTAGCAATGATATCATCTTGATGGCTCTGCTCCTTCGCCCTTCAAGATACATTGCGCTTAGTTCTTTGAGTCCCTGATTATCAAAATCGCATCCGTATGCCAGGATGTGAACGTCGTGTCCCTGATGCATGGAGCTGATCTCCATGCCAGGTAGAATGCGAAGGGGCGCTACCGAGACTGGAAGCCTGGTATATGCGTCTGCAGTATCGTGATCGGTGATGGAAATCAGATCAAGACCAATTCTTTTTGAGTGTCTGATGATCTGTTCCACCGTGAATGCTCCATCAGAAGCACGCGTATGCAGGTGCAGGTTGATGTGCCTGATGTCATTTATTTCTTTTATTATCATAAGCCATTTTATCTATTGACGAAAATGCATAGTCGTCAAAATCGTCAATGAAATTCTTTACAGGAGCCTGCAATGCAATATGACCCCATCAAGGACAAGCTTGCCACCTACGTGTCCATATTCCCTGTTTTGCGAAAGCTCTTTTATCATATCCTGGATCAATTGCTTTTACGTCAACGATATGTGAAGCGGGAGATCAAACGTTACTTCAGGGATGGCTTTTCTTTCTATGATGCTGGTGCAGGCTTTTGCCAATATAGCGATTTCGTACTAAAAGCATATCCGAAAGCTGAGGTTTTTGCTTGCGATATCAAAAGTGACTACATAGAAAGTTATGCTGCCATTGCCAGCGATCATTTCAGCTTCGATTGTGCAGATTTGCAGTGCTTCGTACCCCCAAAACACTACAATCTTGCTATAGCCATAGATATTCTGGAACACATAGAAGACGACATCTCGGTTCTGCAAAACCTGCATAGTGCACTTTTTAGCGACGGTATCCTCATTATATCCACTCCGAGCGACATGGATGAAGCTGCAGCCTTTGCTGCAGAGCATGTTCGCCCCGGATACCGCAAAGCAGATCTGGAGCAAAAGCTGATAGACACCGGCTTTGAGATCGTCTCTTCACGCTTCAGTTATGGTTTTTGGGGCGCAATATCCTGGAATCTGATGATTAAGACTCCCCTGTCGCTTTATGCCCGGCATAAACTGCTCTGTTTATTATGGCCATTGTATTATGCAGTTATTTTCCTGCCAGCTCAGCTTTTTATGCTGCTTGATATGCTGCAGGACAATCCCAGAGGAACCGGAATAATACTGGTGGCGCGCAAAAAGAATTGACAGAAATGCACTCTCCCGACTACTTGAAATAACTTCAATCCTCTGGAGGAAAGATGAATCTCAAACGATCTGCGAACAGAAAATACAAGAAAGAGATAATCTTGGAGAAAGCGATCGAAGTATTCGCAATGAAAGGTTCGCAACAAACCACTATCTCCGATATCGCTAAAGCAGCGAAGATCGCACAGGGCACTATCTATGTCTATTTCCCCTGCAAAGAAGCCCTGCTGAATGAGTGCATGCAAGAGATCATCGCCCCTGTATTGCAATCTATTATTGATTCCACAAAGGACATTCCGGACACCATGGACCGCCTCTATGAATTCTTCATTCTCCATATTCGCTTGGTTGAAGCAAAGCCTTTTATCGCCAGGTTTCTCACGATGGAAGCACGCCAAAATGAAGATTTCTATGTCTCATTTCCAGATTACAATCCCCTGAAGCGGTATGTGGACTATGTGGAGACCATCACAAAGCTGGCCATCAACGAAAAACGTATCCGATCCATAGACCCCAAAGCCTTTGCTATCCTTCTGGTTGGGGCTATGGACTTTTCAATGAGTGTGTGGTTGATGCAAAAGGAAAAAATGGACATAGAGAAAGTGGCGCAGAGCATACGCGACATCCTGAAATATGGTATCAATGAATAAAGCATGCTTTGCTTTTCTGTTCATTTTTATACTCGTTAGCTCCCTTCAGGCTGTCGTATCCCTTCCTTTTTATGCCAGATGGCAATCACTAAATAACATGTACTATGATGCGACACAGAATGGTAAGGAACTTAGCTGGGACGAGTTGTACCGTGCTGAGATTGGCGTCAAAGAACTTCGCTACGATCGGATGTGCCTGGATATGGAGCTCAACACCGAACATTTTTTTGACCAAAGCCACATCAAACTAAAGAACATCATTTTCAGCGCGGAGATCAATCCTCGCTGGACGGTAAAAGCAGGCAGCAGAGAGTTTGGATACGGTACAGCTTTTGGGATGGATAATTTGCCTCCCTTGATATATGGATATGATACCTACAATTTTCAAATGATGCGTATGAATTCTCTTGGAATCCACCATCATTGCGGCTCATCATCCATTCTCAGCCTCGATCTGGGCGGCAATACTCACAATCAAGCCAGTGGATTGTTTGCTTACCACTACCGTAAACCAAGCATGAATCTCGTGGTTTCGGAGGAAATCCGTAGTATGGACAACCATTGGCGTACTCCCGTGTCTATCTCTGCCATTTCTGCTCAAGCAAAGAATACTGCTCTGGAGATTAATTCCACTTGCGCGCTCTCAATTCTACCGGGATGGGATTCTACCAAAGCTCATCATGAGCTCTATTTACAAGCGGAAGCCAAGCACAGTATCAAGGAAGAAAGCTCTCTCCATCTGGGAGCAGCATACACAATGCGGGAATATGCACCTTATGAAAACTCCCGCTATCAAATCCGTCTGGAACACTCAATCACCGACAAGATTGATGTGCTTCCCATCTGCCAACTGAATGTAATGGACAATGAAGAACTGTGGCAATACCGGCTTCTAGGCAATTACGAAGTTCTACCCCAATCAATAATTGGTCTCTATTATGAATACAGCTATTTCTCAGATACGAAAGGTCGCCATAGCATCGGTCTGGCCCTGTCTTTTGGCCTTGATCTTTCTGATGCTGCCAGCGGGATGTAGATTAGTATCTCCTTCATCCATCGAAACTCCCATTGTGGTACTCACTTTCGACGACCAGCATTTATCCGTATATGAAAAAGCATTCCCACTCATGCGTGAATTTGGTTATCGGGGTACCAATTTTGTAAATAGCGCTTCAATTGGTAATCAGGGTCTGATGAACTGGGAACAGATCAGAGAAATGGAACTGGATCACCATTGGGAAACCGGCGGACATACTTTGCATCATGAACAATTGAACCAATTGGACTTGGATGAAGCAGAGCAGAACCTGAATCAAGATTATCAAAATCTCCGCCTTCATGGCTTGAGACCCAGGTCTTTTGCGCTACCTCGCGGACAATGTCCCGAACAGGTCTATCCCATCATCCTGGATCTATATCAAAACATCCGCGGCAGCAGTGACTTTGCCATGCACTCCCCCATCGACCGTAAAGCTTTGGGATATTTGGCTTTTCAAAGCGGTTGGACGGAGGAACCTGTAAAACATAGAATCCTGCGCGGCATCATGAACAATGAATCAATCATCATCATCGGTTTTCATCGCTTTGACGCTGATACCAACGACTACCAGGACTCCTGCTCTTCACCGGTATTTCGAAACATTCTAAGCTTTCTGCAAGCACAGAACCTCAAAGTATTGCCCCTTCATGAAGCGGTAGAGGCAACATTGCGGAACTAAGCCAAAGATTCTCAACTCCCTTGTAATCATCCCATCTAGACCACTTTTCACTTGACGAAAATGACCTCTTCAAATCCATAGTATCATTAAATTCACATCCATAAAGGAGAGTCGATGAAACGTATAGCCTTTTGCCTGATCCTGCTCTGTATGTTTTTTGCCCTGTTTGCCGAAGAACCGATATATGGATCTCCCATCCGGTTCAGCCTGCTGGAAGGGCTCGATTACGATCTCAACCTTACCTTGGGTGCAAATGTAGGCCGCCTTTATGCCAATGTGAAATACAGTGTAAACAAACAAGATCTTCCCCAAACGGACTACTACAGCTTTTTCCTCAATAAAGAAGCACTATTGGAACACCTCCATATAAACGGAATGAATACTCAGTACTTTCTATGCTCAAATCTGCATCCCAAGCACTTCGTGCCCGAGTTGAAAAGGGATGATCTCATCCTTGCTGACAGTGATGTCTCATGCTATGCAATCGCAGCCGAAAGCTTGGAAAACTTGCCAGACACCTTAGAAATCTATCTTGAATACAGATTACCCCTGCCGGATTACTCAGTACTCGAAGACGGTAGAAAGGCAATCATGCTGGGAGACATCCCCTTCTTCTATCCCCGTAATCTGAATGCCAGTTCCGAAGTGAATATTCATGCTTTGAGTTCCATCTATCATAGCATGGATCGGATCATAAAAGAAGAAGACAGTGGTGGACTCAGAAGAATTGATACATTCTTCGTGGATATCCCCGATATCAAAATAAACCTCAATATATATATGCTAAATTAGCTCAGTTCGGTAGAGCAACTGATTCGTAATCAGTAGGTCGGGGGTTCGAATCCCCCATTTAGCTCCAGGGTTTACAGCCATTTGCCACAAATCTCACGGACGGTCTCACGGACAAAAAAAGTAAACAAATATTCCCGGTTATGCCCCGGGCATTTTGATCAACGCAGATGTATTATTTGAAGACAATATCTACGTCCTCGAACTCATTATACTTTTGAAGTTAGCTGAACCAATTGTTTTCCCTTGGCTTCATCCATACATGAAGCAGATATCATCGGGTCATCATCGAGTACTGACTGCTTGATAACACCTTGATTTCTGGTTGAACACTACTTGAGCCTGGCAGAAGAGTCTCTCAGGAGAATCGCATAAGGTTTTTTATGCCACATGACTGCAGAGGAAGTGCTCTGATATGGAGTTCCCTTTGATAATTTGTACATAATGCAATTGTAAAGAAATATATAGCTTACCTGATTGGAAGCCTATAAACCCAAATAATGCACGGAGTTCAAGACACCTATGCTATCTATCTTATGTTAATATAAGCTAAGGGGTGGCTTGGACTTCGGGCAATGCATAGAATCCACCCCAGTTATTGAAGTCCATGTGACCATATAACATATAGATATACAATAAGATACATGAGATCAAATGAACTCCATCGCATCATCCGAGATAAATGCAGCAATAAATTTATATGGAAAAATGGATAGGAGTTACTTATTGAGGTCTTCGATCTGTTCAATCAGCATGACGGCAGCGTTTTTCAGCTTCTCGAGATCTTCATCGTTTTCAATAACCATATCCACCATAGTTGCCTTCTGATAATCCGGCATTTGCTGTTCCAACCGCTTGATTTGATTCTCCCAACTATCGGGATTTCTTTGCTTTATGCGCTCGATGACCAGTTCCAAGGGACTTCTGACGAGTACGATGAAGTCAAATCGATCTTCCAGACTGGCTTCAAAGAGGAGCGGGATTTCAAAGAATCGGGCTTTTGCGGAAGGTTCCGAGAGTAATCTGTCCACTTCAGCTACTACCAAGGGGTGTAGAATGCTATTCAGATACGCCAGTTCTTGTGGTTGATTGAATACAATCTCGGCGATGCGTAAACGGTCGGGATTCTGACCCGAAAACACAGCATCTCCCCAGCGCTTTCTGAGAAAAGGAGACAATTCTGGCAACATCCGGTTAGCGATGAGATCTGCGTAATATACCTTGTATCCCAAAGCTTCCAAACAGGCACAAAAGCTGCTCTTGCCACTGCCGATATTGCCCGTGATACCGATGTTCATTATTCTATTTTCCGGCATCGCTGATGATCTGCATCAATTCTTCAAAGGCAATGTTCTGAGTGATTTGTCCGCCACGAGCAACTGAGACCTGCCCAGTTTGTTCCGATACAATGACGGCTATGGCGTCGGAAATCTCCGTGATCCCGATTCCCGCCAGATGGCGTGTGCCAAACTTACGGGAGTACTCGGAGTTTTTGGAGAGTGGTAATACTACTTTAGCTGCCATAATCCGGTTTCCCCTGATGATGATGGCTCCGTCGTGAAGAACAGTTTTGGTATTGAAAATGGTAAGTATCAGCCGCATGGAGATCAGTGAGTCGATCTGTTCACCAGCCTGGATATATTCATTCAGTTTGCGTTTGTTTTCCAGGACTATGAGAGCGCCAGTCTTTCGAAAGCTCATAGATGAAACCGCATCGATCAAAGGCGTATAGAGTGAGGACTTTTCTCCTCGAGTAAAGACGGACTTCAGTTCCTTGGCAAGATTTAGATTGGAAATGATGGTGCGTAGTTCAGGTTGAAAGAGGATTACTATAGCCATAATCCAATAGGTACGTATGCCGCTTAGCAAACCTGAAAGCACCTTCAATTCGAATAAGCTTGCTATAAAGTAGAGTACCAACAGGAAGAGCAAACCCCACAGTACCTGATAGCCACCGGACTTGCGTATGATGAGTAGCGATTGGTAGATTAAAAAGGCTATAATGAATATATCTACAATATCTTTGAAGCGTGGAATGAGAAATTCCATTATGTTTCTCCCATAACTGCAACTGCGGCAAGCACTTTGAGGAATTGTGCATGTTCATATACGTCGTGGACTCGGATGATCTGCACTTTGCTGAGGCAAGCAAGCATTGTGGTTGTGAGTGTTCCACCGATGCGTCGATGAACTTCGGATCGAGTTATCTCATCGATAAAGCGTTTTCGCGAAGTGCCCAAGAGTAAGGGTATATTCAGATCATTGAAGCTGTCCAGAGATGATAACAGCTTCAGATTATGCTCCAAATTCTTTCCAAATCCGATGCCCGGATCCAGGATCAGACGCTGGGGATAGATTCCCATCATTATAGCATATTCACTGCGTTCTTTCAGAAAGTCGTGAACCTCTTTCACTACATCTTGATACTCAGGTTTATCTTGCATGTTTTCTGGCCTGCCCTGCATATGCATGAGAACCAAACGCGTATCTTTGGCTTCTGCTAATACCTGCACCATATCAGGATCATTACGTAAAGCGGAGACATCGTTGATGATGTCCGCACCCAATGCTATGGCTTTGCGTGCCACAGAAGCTTTTTGCGTATCGATGGATATCTGTATATGGGGAAAGCTTTGCTTCAACTTGGTCAATACAGGTTCAATCCTCCCCCATTCGAGTTCGGCAGAGACTTCCTTTGAACCTGGTCGTGTGGATTCAGCACCAATATCCAAAATTGTCGCTCCGGCAAAGATCAACTCTTGCGCGTAGCTTATTGCGGAGTCTATGCTAAGGTATCTTCCACCATCTGAAAATGAATCTTCGGTAAGGTTGAGTATTCCCATGATACTGGGGATGCTAATAGATTTAAAGATATCTTTCAACATAGCAGCTACTTCAAGCGGAAATTGCACCGGATTTGATAGAGCTTACGGGGATTGTATGCACCAGTGAAGCCAAAACGCCAGCTTCGCATGGCTTCATACAAAGAGTACCAATGTTCCGCCTTGCGATAAGAAATGACTTTGATGCTGTTCATATCCACAGTTCCATCCCGGTTAATGCTAAATTCCACCACCACACTATCGTCCATCAATGGCGTGATAGAGGGGATTGTTTCCCTGATAAAAAAGACATCTGCCCCACCTTCAATCAGACTTGATGAATAGGCCAGGGATTCGCCATTACCAACCCGGCCGTCGTCCTTAAGAGCTGAGATGTTATCACGGCTGATTGTACTGGGATCTATGATTACATTTTGCTGTTCTGTGTTTTCCCAATGCGGATTCTCAATAAGAGGAGTAGTGGGCTCGACCTCCTCAGAAGCTGTTGGATCGGATGGTTTTGTGCTATCCTCGCCGAATTCTGCTTGGGGAAATGCTTTGCCTACCACACCAGGTTCCATCTCGGTGATCCACTCAAACTGATGCCATCTTTGCCGAGTATCAATGTTGATATACAGGAAGCCAAGTAATAGCAATAGAAGCAGATGAATGAATCCGGAGATAAGATATGGACTATAAGCTTTGCTGGATTTCACTGACCTTCCACCTCTGTGGCTACAAAGATTTTCTCGAATCCGGAGCTACGTATGGTATCCATCAGATTGATCAACTTTTGCAAAGGTAGATTTTCCTCTGCTGAGAGCCTTACAACCTGATCTGGGCTTTGATAGTCCTTTCTGAGGCGTTCATCTAACTGCTCGAAGGAGATGGCTTCATTGTTATAATAGACCCTGTCATCGGAAAAATAGGTTATGGATATGTTTTGCAGACTGTGCCGGCTCGCTGTTTTGGAGCCTGGCAGCTTTACCGGTAATCCGTTTTGGCTACTAAAATTTGAGGCAATCAAGAGAAAGATAATCAGGAGGAAGACAACGTCGGTCATCGATATCAGAACGGTGGAGCTAATCTTTTTCTTGGAGAGCTCTAATTTCACGATTGCTTCCTCATACGGATAGTGTATTCTACTCCACTTTCCTGCATCGTCTTTACGATGTTTTCCAGGTTTTGAACTATGTCATTGTAGAATATGATCGCGACAATGCCAACAATCAAACCGCCAATAGTGGTCAAAAGTGCTTCCCAGATACCACCGGCAAGTAAACTGATATCCACTCCCCCGCTGCTGTGAATCTGGATGCTCATGAAGACGCGAACCATGCCGATAACCGTACCCAGAAAACCTATAAGAGGGGCTATCGCTGCAAAGGTGCTAAGCCATCCCATACCTTTTTCCAGTTTATGCAGCTCACTCTGAGCAGCGGTCTCCATGCTCTGGGTTATCAATTCACTATCATCAGTTTTGGCATTGATAAGCTTATCCAGCATTACTGCCATGGGGCTATCGGAATCAACTTCGGAGAGGGCCTTCCTGAGCGAAGAGGGATCATTATATGGTTCCAGGTGCTTCAATAGCTTTTTATTGCTCTTCAGCACTCTGAAGATCTGGCGATACTTCTCGATTACGATGGCGATCACTGCAATTGACAAGAGAAGTAGCACATACATCAAGATGCCACCGCGAAGCATAAGAGAAAGAACAGTCATAATACCTCATAGTTCATTCTAATAAAGATGCCCTTCTTCGTGCTACTCAATTGTGCAGGTTTTTAGTCCCACAAAATAAGCATCAGCTAAAAGAAGGGCTCCCGCTATTGTTTTCTATATCTTTTTTATCCGTGGTTCTTCATGAAGTCTTTCATGAACTCTGCCAGAACGTAAGTTGCGTTCAGAGGGAGTGAATTGTAGGTGCTGGCACGGCAGCCGCCTACGTCGCGATGTCCTTTCAGACCGATCATTCCGGCTTTCTTGGCTTCGCTTACAAAGAGAGCTTCAAGTTCCTCGGTACCCAGATTGAAGGTAATATTCATCAATGAACGGTCTTCTTTCACTGCAGCCCCTTTGTAGAAGCCGTTGGAAGCATCGATCACATCATAGATGTATTTAGCTTTAGCTTGATTGTTCTGGGCAACCTTGGTGAGTCCGCCCATATCTTCAATCCATTTCAGCACCAGACCAATCATGTAGATAGTGAAGCAGGGAGGAGTATTGTACATGGAACCTTTGCTGGCGTGGACATTGTAGTCCAACATGGAGGGCAGGTCTTTCTGGGCAGTGACAAGGTAGTCTTTTTTAATGATCACAACCACGCATCCGGCGGGACCAACGTTCTTCTGAGCACCGGCATAGATCATGGAATACTTTTTCACATCGATGGGTTTGCTCATGAAGTTCGAGCTCATATCGGCAATCAAAGGAACACCGGAGACAACATCCGGATCATGATGCCATTCGGTACCATAGATGGTGTTGTTTGTAGTGATATGCAAGTAAGCTGGATTTTCCGATAGTTCATAGCTTTTGGGAATATAGCTAAATTTCTTGTCTTCCGAACTGGCTGCCACATGATGAGCTTTGCCTATCTTTTTTGCTTCAGAGATGGCCTTCTTGCTCCATACACCGGTATTGATGTAGTTTCCTACCTTACCTTCCGGAATGAAGTTCATCGGCACCATCAAGAACTGCATGCTGGCGCCGCCTTGCAGGAAAAGGACATCATAATCATCACCAAGACCGTAAATGCGTTTTACGGCTGCGTGAGTTTCGTCGATAATAGCTTGGAATTCTTTGCTGCGATGGCTCATCTCCATCACGGAAAGGCCCATGCCTTTATAATTGAATAGGTCTGCCTGAGCTTCACGAAGAACTTCTTCGGGGAGCACTGCGGGTCCCGCGTTGAAATTGTGTACGCGTTCCATTTGGATCCTCCTGGATGTATTTTTTGTACTTTGGTGCAAGGATTTCAGATGCTATTCTTTCAGGCAAGCTATTTTTTTACTCATGAGAATTTTGTTGACGTATAATGGGTCTTGCCAAGTGTGACTCAAAGGAATAATCCAATGATAGATAAGATATTAAAGAATTATAAGGTTATCCTGGCATCTGCCTCTCCTCGACGCAAAGAAATTTTTGCGCTCTTGGGAATTGAGTGCAAAATACGCATAAGCGACATCGATGAGCCAATCTCGGGAGAAGATCCCGCCCTACAAGCGATGATGCATGCAAAGAATAAGTGTAGCGCTATTCTAGCCAGTGCCGGTAGTCAGGACTTGGTGGTTGCCGCTGATACTATCGTAGTATTGGAAAACCATATCTTGGGTAAACCTGTTGATGCTTTGGAAGCGCGCAGTTACTTAAAATCTCTAAGCGGAAAAGGCCATATGGTGATAACAGGCATCTGCATTGGTAGCCTAGAGTATCAAAGGTTCGCTTATGAAAGCACTAAAGTATTCTTTGCGCCTTTGAATGACAACGAAATTGAAGACTATATACTTACCCAAGAACCCATGGACAAAGCCGGAGCTTATGGTATTCAGGGTTTTGGCAGTCAATTTATTACTCGTATCGAAGGCTGTTACTTCAACGTGATGGGCTTCCCAGTACGCAGGTTTTACGAAACCATCAGCAATATGAAACTGGAAGGCAAACTGTGAACTACTTTTATAATGGTCATTTTTGGATAGGCAATGCATTCGATGAGGATGTGCGGGGAATCCTTTGTGAAAAAGGGAAGATTAAGGATATCGTGTATCAAGATTGTGATCTTGATAACAACCTCTTTGGCATAGATTTACATGGCGCTTATGTATTTCCGGGATTCATAGATACTCATACTCATAGCTTTGAAGGCGGCTTGTATTCCCTGATGATAGACCTTTCTTCAGCTCGAAATCTGGAGGATGTATTTACGATGATCGCCGAGGGCAGCGTTGACAAGGGTAATTGTGTGTTCGCCTGGAACTTCGATGAGAGGAAAATCACTGAAGGCCGCTTCCCAACCAAAGCAGAACTGGATAAAGTAGTGCCGGACAAGAACCTGGTTTTAAGAAGAATCGACGGACATTGCTGCATAATAAATACCTTTGCCTTCAACAATATTACCCGCACAATCCGGAAAGCCTTTTGTGAAGACGATATACTGAAAGGTGTAGAGAACGACAAAGCAGTGCATTGGTTTCACAGCAATTTGGATAATGAGCTCATCCTAAGGTCATATCAATCAGCTTCTCAGATTGCTTTGAAGGGAGGCTTTGGAACCGTTCACACTATGGTAGGTGATGCCGATATGTCCATGGGGCATTACGATCTCTTAGAAAAGCATCTGTTTGAGCTTGCCGTGGATTATGTCCTGTACCCCCAATCTTTCAATATTGAAGCCGCATTGGATCTGGGCGCAACCAGAATCGGGGGATGTATCCTTGCCGACGGCTCAATTGGCAGCCTCACTGCAGCATTCTTCCAGCCTTATCAAGGACGGCCAGTTTTTGGTACTCTGTACCAAAGCGATCAGTTTTGGTACGACTTCATCAGTAAAGCTCATAATCACAATCTTCAAGTGGGAGTTCATTGCATCGGAGATCGCGCTATCAGCCAGATAAATAACGTGTATCTCAAACTGGCGCAAGAGGATTACAGGGATCTGCGGCATCAATTGATCCACTGTGAAGTAACGGACAACAATTTACTGAGCCAAATCCAGGATTCTACAGCGATTCCAGTAATGCAGCCTGCGTTTGATATGCTTTGGGGTGGAGACAAGGGATTCTATGCACAAATGTTGGGTCCGGAACGTTCCCGAAGCATGAATCGGTTTAAGAGTATGATGAACCTCGGCATCTCAATCACCGGCTCTTCGGATTGGTATATCACGGAGTTGGACATCCGAAAGTCTCTTTATGCCGCCATGAATCACCACAATCCCCATGAGCGGCTGAGCCTTGCCGAAGCAGTGCAAATCTACTCCAGCAATGCAGCTCGCTTGTCTCATGATGAACATCGTTGGGGAGAGATAAAAAAAGGCATGGATGCGGATTTTACCATGTTAAATTATATACCTTCAGCGAAAGAACCAGATTTGGCACAAAAAGTAGTAATGGTGGTCAAAAAAGAACAAGTTCTATATGAAAATATGTCAGATTGATCAGTCAGAAATCGAAAGCATGGTATCTGAAGAGCTTCGTCTGCATCCGTTTCTGGAACCTGTTGATCTGTATAAACTGCTTTATCAGGCCCTATACGGCCCTTTTCATATAGTGCGGGATTTCAAACAACTCTGTCTGGGGATAAGCGCAGAAATCTGGCGGATCACAGAACCATATCTTCCTCACTATCAGGATATTGGCCCTGGTTATACCAGGATCAGCCTGAGTTCTATCAAGCATGATGGTAGCGTTGATAGAATCAATGAAAGAATTGAAAGCTTGAGTAATTGGATTCTTGCTTCTTGTATGCTATGCGAAGATGTGAGACAAGACTTCCGTGAACGCTGGCGGAACAACAGACACCTTTTGAGTAATGCGCTGCCTGCAAGTCCTGAAGCCTGGCAATTGGCCGATTCCTTGGCAGAGAGAGGTGAACTGCCCTCTCATTCCAAGCTGTTCCATCAACATTACGAACCCCATTACCGTTTAGTTGATATGAGTTTGAAGCAATATCGAGAAGATTTTTTGGAGCTAAATACATGAAAACCATTCGAGTTCGTTTTGCCCCCAGCCCAACTGGCTATCTGCATATTGGCGGATTGAGAACCGCACTGTACGACTACCTTTTTGCCCGCAAGACTGGAGGTAAATGCATCCTCCGCATTGAAGATACGGACCAAAGCCGCGAAGTAAGCGGAGCAGCAGAAATGCTAATCAACACACTCCATGAACTGGGCATCGATTTTGATGAAAGCCCGGTACAAGGCGGCGAGTTCGGCCCCTACATACAATCAGAAAGATTGGAACTGTATCGCAAACATGCTGATGAACTGGTAAGAAGCAATCATGCTTACCATTGCTTTTGTAGTCCTGATACATTGCAGAAGATGAGGGAGGATCAGCAGGCTCGAGGAGAATTTGTGAAGTATGACCGCAGATGCCTGGAGCTCAGTAAGGAAGAAGTACAGGCCAAACTCTCAGCCGGAGAATCCAGCGTGATACGCTTAAAAATGCCTGACAACCGTAGATTTGGTTTTGATGACGTAATTCGTGGTCATGTGGAAATGGATGCCTCGCAAAGCGATGATCAAGTGTTGATCAAATCAGACGGATTTCCAACCTATCATTTGGCAGCAACAGTGGACGATCACTATATGCAAATCTCGCATGTCATTCGTGGTGAAGAGTGGCTATCCTCCACTCCAAAGCATATCTGGCTGTATGAATGTCTAGGATGGGATGCACCTCAATGGGTACATCTGCCCCTGATCCTGAACACGGATAGAAGCAAATTGAGCAAGCGTATGAACGATGTATCCGTTGATAGCTATCTACAGAAAGGCTACTTGAAAGAAGCATTATTAAACTTTGTAGCTCTCTTGGGGTGGCATTCTGTTGACGATCGTGAGCTATACACATTGGATGAACTATGTGAAGCTTTTGACTTGGAGAGAGTGAATAAAGCAGGAGCCATCTTTGACCTATCCAAGCTGGATTGGATGAATGGCCAATATCTGCGCAGTCTGCCTTTGGAGACAGTTGCCGAACGCGCTCTACCATGGTTCGACGCATTGGATATCAAAGATATCGATACATACCATAGAATTATCTCAGCTGCGCGGGAAAGATGTACTTTGCTGCCTGAGTTGGCAGAGTATTCCAAGATGTTCCTCTCCCCCACACCCATATGTGAGAAAGACCTTGAGTTTATCCGCTGTGAAAGCTCGCAAAAAGTACTGAGATGGTATGTGGAAGCATTGGTTGCCACTACGGAATCCGAAGAAGCAATTTCAGAGCTAGCGAATCGCGGGATAGCAGAACTGGGTATCAAAGGAAAGAACTTTTATCTGCCTCTCAGACTGGCATTGATTGGTCAGCAACACGGACCGGACATGTTCACAACAGTATCGATCCTGGGAAAGGATGAAGCTGTTAAAAGACTCAGTGCTTTCCTGCTCGATTGATCGCCCGTAGTTCCATCTATTAGAATATCAGTACATTCACTGAACGAACAGCTTCTAATGCTTTAGTGGCAAGGTTACAAATACAGTAGTTCCTTCATTCTCCTTGCTTCTGATCCAGATCTTGCCTTTATGCAGTTCAGCTATACGTTTTGAGGTAGATAGTCCCAATCCCAGCCCGCTGGAACGATACTCCACAGTACCAGATTTGTGAGCATAGATTTCATTGAGTTCATAGAACTTGCGGAAAACATTCTTCAATTGATACTCTGGAATGCCGATACCGTTGTCTTGAACATAGATCACCATGCTATCCTTACCTTCCAGTTTTTCCTGTTGAAATGCTGCTTTACGCGCTCCAATCACCACTGTGCCAAAATCATTGGTAAATCGAATCGCGTTCAAAACCAGATTATAGATCATCAGATGCAGTGCTTCCCAGTTCACCATTATCGGAGGAAGGTCTTTTTCTATCTCCAAGCGGATGAACATCTTCCGTTTCCGTGATAGTATTTCCACTTCTTGCTGAATCAGTTCCAGGATTTCCGAAATATCAACAGCAGCCATACTAAGACTCTTTTTCAGATTGTAATTGTTCATGGTGTTGATATCTCCGGTGGTCATGATCAGTTTTTTTACGGAATTCTCGATCTTGTTCAAGATGTCCTTACGTTCATCTTCATCCACGTATAAATTGCGTTTCAGGCGCGACACATAGCTCTGTAAAGTAGTCAATGGAGTATTGAGTTCGTGCGAGACTATCGCCATAAACTCATCCTTAAGCATCTCAAAGGAGTTTAACTCCGTGCTTTTTTGCAGAATGCTTTCGTATAGCATCGCGTTTTTAATGGCAATGGAAATCTGTTCTATAAATAGTGTAATGATCTCTTGTTTAAGATACATACCCCTGCTATTGTCATCCATATTATCAAGATATAGGAAGCCAAAGATACTTTCATCAACCGTTATGGGCACACAGAATATGGTGTGAAGCTGAAAATCCTGAACGCTTATCGCAGCTTTGAATCGGTTGTCCTCCAAAGCATTATAAGTACTGACCATCTCCAGAGTGCTTTGTGAGAGCGAAAGTACAGACTTGCTGACTCCAGCGACGTTGCCCAGAATCTGTTTTTGCCTGTCAATCTGCACTTTATAGATGTTGTTACCGTCGCTATCCTTTTTGATCAGAAAACCTCTACCGGCATTTGTAAAATCTATGGCACTGGAGACAATCTCATGTTCCAGATCGCTGATTTCCACAATGCGCATCATTTCATGAGAGATCTTCATCAAATCGTTCATCTTTTGGATGCGCAGAGTTATTTCCGAGAAATCTTGAATGCGCACTATCAGAGCAGAGAGGTGCTGTTTGATGTTGCGCATAATAGATATTTCCTGCTTGGTAAAAGGCAATTCCCCATCATCATTCAATGCAAGATAACCCACTCGTTTCATGCCTGTTTGCAGAGGTATTATCGCCATGTTCTTACCATCAATCACGCTCAACACAAGATTCTCATTACGCATAGCTTTATCGATGTCCTGCCCCAATTGCGGATCAACCACGCTGGATTGAGAACTATTGTATTGATGGAAAGTAGTGTAATTCTGAATTCTGTCACTATATTCCATCAATCTGAACTGCCAAGGGCTCAAAACTTCATGGATACCTTTTCCAATAAGGAATTTGATGCGATCCACATTGTAAACGTTTGCTATGTTGAAGAGGAGCTCGTTCCACTTGTGTCTAAGGTCCTTGGCTCGAGACTTCACAGGAATCAGATTGAACTTGCGGAGTTGATTAAGTTTATATAGGTTTACTTCCAGGTAGTTGCTTCTATCATCTTCAGGTGTATTCTCAGTAATTTGTTCCAAATAGCCTTGGTATTCTGCGTAACTATGTTCTGCATGATCGTCTTGTTTCAGTTCCAGTAAAACCTGGATACGTATCTGATACAGCTCAACAAAGAGCTGATAGTATTCATATTCCTGCCATTCAAGGAAATACTTTTTAACCTTCCGCAAAATCTCTCGTAAGGGAATCTTCTCATTCATCAAGTCCACTCGCAGTTGCAGAATGTCCAATTTGCATAACCAATAGCGATAGTGGTTCTCTTCTGATATTAAGTGCGCTTTATCGATCAATTCCTGGGCTTTTTCATAGTCACCCAAACCATAATGACAGGCAGTTTCCAAGATATAAAACACATTTATGGCGTAAGTATTATTGATCTCGCCAGCATGGCGGATTGCTAGCTTCAATTCCGCCAGAGCTTTCTCATAGTCATGTTCGGACATAGCAATCAAGCTTAGTACATTGTGATGAAACTCCTCTTCATGCAGATGCTTGAAATCGATTTGAACGTTGCTGCTTAGAAGTTTGCGAAGTTTCTTGGTACTCATCATTTCGCTTAGATAATAGAAATATGTCTTCACTAAAGGATTTATCTCACGCAATTTTCCTCGGGTAAGTTCCGGTTGACTTTCAAGAATAAACTCGTAGTAATGACCAAAACCCTTTATTTTACTTTTTGCCAGTGCCAAGTTTCGCTGGATAGAATCAATATAGGTCACACTACTGATGGATCGGATCAAATCGCGGCAAGAAATCAATAGGGTTTCAGCTTCTCTAAACTCACCCATTTTGATCTTGGCCTCACCTTGATTCAATAGTGCCAAGGCTTTTATGGTGGTGAGATTCAGCTCATTTGCGTATTTGTATGCCAGCTGGGAGTAACTGCTTGATTGCACTGTGATGCCTTGTTTGAGATAGAGATCCGAAAGGTTATTGTAGATAAGTCCCCAGAAACGCCTGATGTTGTATCGTTTCCAGATGCTGAGAGCCATATTCAGGTGTTCAGTGGCTTCGTCGATGTTCTTCAGATCGCTGTGGAATACCCCCAGATCATTGTGCATGGAAGCCAGGCGAACCATTACCCGGGAATCGTGCTCCGGAGGTATAGTCTCCAAAAAGTCTTCAAGAGTCTTAATTGCACGGTCATAGTCTTTCTTTTGTCCGTAATACACTGCCAGGCGATCAGTAAAGACTATATGCAAATCAAGAGGTAATTTAGATGCCAGCGCAAGATCCAGATACTGCTTAGCTTTTTCCGGCTCAGAACGCAGATATACTTGAATGTAACCTATCCAAACCAGAAGTTGTTGCTTACCTGTAATAATAAGGCTTTCTGCTTTTTGGAAGCTCTCTAGTGCGGCTTTAAGATCTTCACGCATAAAGAGTATAGTGCCGATACTGTGATATTTCTCAAACAACTCGGGTATCTGGTCTGCGTTGTCCAGTAAAAATCCAGCGCGCTCAAAAAAGCCAGTTAGTTCAGTCTTTTCTTGAAAGATTGCCAGATCATTTATCACATCTTTGGTTTCTACTTCAGTGCGAGGATCGAAATCCAGTTTGAGAACACTTAACATGGCATCGTAAGCCTGAGACTGTTCATAGTCTTCGCTCAAGAGATTTGAGAGCTTCAAATAATACGTGCGGGCAGATTGCAGATCCTGTGCAATGAATGCATTTTCGATCAATCCCAAGCAGGTGTCTTTGTCAATGATCTCTTTTCGGGCATAAAACTTCAAAATCCGTTTTGATACCAGCACATGAACCTTGTGGTCAGATTCCGAGAACATACGGTCTTTTGCTTCTATGAAGCTAAAACTGTAGTACTTGCCTTTCTTGCTGAGTATCTCGTTGTAGGTGGCATCATTCAGCAGGTTGTAGAGTTCGGTATCCTTCAACTTGAGTATGTAAATAATCAATTCCCGGCTCAAGGGGGTCTGTACGATGCTTAGCTTTTGCAGTAAGGCATAATTTTGAGAAGTAAGATGGCTCATTCTGGAATAGATCGAGTGCAGGAGGCGTGAGGGCAGTTGATAATATTTAAGGCTCTCCGGAAAGATGACTTCATCTTCCAATACTATGCTTTTCCTCTGCACCAGATCGATAAGAATTTCACGGATGAAGTGGGGATTACCAGAGCTTCTCCGATATAGCTCTTCACATATATTATCTGGTGCAGGCACAGGTAGCAGCTTGTCTATGTAGGATTTACTTTCATCAATGTTCAAGAAAGGAAGATTAATCATCACCGTATGATTGATCTGGCTGACTTTATTAAAGTCGTTGCAGGATAGCACAATCATCATCTTTTTCTGTATCAGGATCGGAGACATGAAGTTGATGAAATCTATGGTGTGCCGATTCACATAATGGAAGTTGCGAATGATGAATATGATGGGCTTATGCTCTGATAGATGAACTAGGAGACTCTTTACGCTTTCAAAATCCAATTTGAGCTCTTCTGCGCTCTGACTGAGTGCTTTAGCTTCTTGCTCTTCACCAAACAGGTATTGTTTAAATTTTTTCGATATCTGTGCCAGAAATTCATGACCTTCTACCTCTTCATCACTGAGAGACTGCACATATTCCTTGATCAGTGCGAAAAAGGCTTCATGTTCAGTGCGAGTGCAGGAGTAATCGAAAAGGAAAAATTCACCGCCCAACAAATGATAGCGGAATAGGGATAATATACTGTCTTTCCCGAGACCGTCTCCCCCTATCACGGAGATAATCTTACCATTTGCTTCACAAACGGAAGGGACAAAATCAAGGATCTGATGAGAATACTTACCCCGCACAATATAACTATTGAAACGTAAAGTGTTTACAATGGACCAAGATGCAGAAAACGGGTATTCATCGTGATGAATTCGGTTTATATAACCAATGATCTCCTGACCGCTTTGAAACCTGTTCTCTGGATTACGTTCCAAAAGCCGTAGAATAAAGCGCTCCAGTTCTGGTGGTATGCTCTTATTAAGCGAGGAAGGAAAATTGGGAATAAAGTACTGATGCCCACCCGTTATCAGAGCATTCAATTGATCCACACTAAAAGGAAATGAACCAGTACAAAGGCGATACAACAACACACCCAGGCTGTAGAAATCACTGCGCTCGGTAGCTTGTTGCCCCATTAGCAATTCTGGAGCAATGTAGGGTAATGTTCCAGATACATGCTGACTGTCTCGCGAAGGATCTACCTTAGAAAAACCATAATCTATTAGATTGATCACGATATGAGGGCCTTCCATGCGATACAATACATTCTCCAGTTTGAGGTCTTTGTGCAGAATATTCTGATTGTGCAGGGCATGTAAAGCGTATGAGATCTGGACTACAATGTCATAGATAAAACTGATCCTGGCTTTGGAGAATCGATAGTTGACTAGGGTCTTGCCTTCAAAATAATCCGATATGAAGTAGATGTGGTCACCCACGTGTCCAAAATCCACAACATGAGATAAATTGGGATGCTCTATCTTTGTGATGTGATGCATATCTTCCGCACTAAAATAGCGGTAAAGCTCTTCTGATGATAGATATTGAAACAGCTTCAGACTATATAGTTTGTTTGTGCGGATATCCCGAACTTTATATACATTCGCCCAGCTTCCCGATCCGAGACTCTCCAAAACTTCATAACGATGATCTATGTACATCAACTGCTCCCATAGCATGATAAGCCTATTTTTCCACATAAATCATACTGTCAATCAGAATCTTTCCTAGTGACTCTTCAAGGTACGAATGTCGTTCTGCTGCTAGGCTGCCATACCCAAATTTGGCTGATACTTTTAACAAACGATTAAACTTAGAAAATGGAGTTCATTTGACCTTACGTTTCTTATTGTATACCTATACGTTATGCGGTCAAATGGACTTCAGTTACAGGGGTATATTCTATGAATTGCCTGAAGTCTAAACCACCCTTTAACTTATTTTAACAGGGATATATAGCATAGGTATCTTGAACTCCAGCACATTGATACATCTACCAAACGGTTCAAAAGCTTCATTCCTCCTCTGGTTTATCGATACTTGAACCTGATATTATCGGGTGATCATCGAGGGAACACAGGATGATAACGGCTTGATATCAGCTTCAACACTGCATAGAACAAAGGGAAAGAGGAGAATGATTCAAAAGCTCCCTTGGGTCGCTGTGGCAATTCGTGGAATACCACACCAAGCCTGACATGACACTGGATAGTTTTCGAGTTTTAACTCGGATAATGCGATTGGATTTCATTTGACCTTATATCTTATAGTATATCTATAGTTATAAGGTCTAATGTACTTCAATATCTGTGGTGAATTCTCTGCATTACACGAAGTCCAAGCCACCCCTTAGTTTATTTTAACAGAGATAGATAGCATAGGTGTCTTGAACTCCGTGCATTTAAGCTCCCCAATTACTCGCTATAGTTGCACAACAATGCTTATAATCTTCTACCGTTTACGGTTCTAGAGTGTTTGTAGTGTTCCAAGTTTGGAAAAAGGGGTTACATAACGATAGTTCTATGATGCTCAGATCACTTTTTTCCCTTGAACATATCGTAGCCGTGCTTCCAGCGTTTGTGTACCCAAAACCAATGATCGGGGTATTTATGGATGTAGTCTTCCGTTATGCGAATTATCTTATTAAGGATGATGGCAATATTCTCTTCATTGTCTTCCAGTTCCGGATGGTATATCATTTTGGAAAACTCAAAGATGATTTTGTCTTCAGGACTCCGGATCACAAAACCGGGGACAATGGGAATCTGATAACGCAAGCTTAGCTTTGCCACACCTTTCCAGTGTGAAGCGGGATATCCCAAAAAATCCAGAATGATACCTTTGCTACCGGCATTTTGGTCTGCCATAATTGCTACAACGCGCTTTTCAGAAAGGTCGGAGATGATTTTGCGCAGACCATGCTTCATATCGATAATATGCATTCCGCTACGTGTTCTGATGGCATTTGTGTAGGCATCAAAGAGTGTATTCCGTTGTTTCTTTACAATCACGCTTAGAGGAATTCCCTGGAGCGGTAGAATCCTTGCTGCTTCCCAGTTTCCGAAATGAGCTGCTGCCATCAAGACTCCTTTGCCTAGATTTCGAGCTTCTTGCATATATTCGGAGCCTACGATAATCGACTTTTCGCTTAAGGCACTATCGTCCATAAAGTACTCTTCTAATATGTTCAAGGCCATTTGACGATAGATTCCTCTGATCAAGCAGTTTATTTTGGCTGTAGACCAAGTGGGATACACATGTCTGATCTGAGTATCAGCTACATCCCTGCGAATGCGCAGATGATAACCGATGGTCATGAATAGAAACATAATGATCGCTCTGCAAATCCTGTAGGGTAATGCACCAAGCAGGGCTATCAAAGCTCTAAATGGATAGTACTCCAAGGCGTTCTGAATGGCTTTACTATTGGTCTTCAAAGTTTATCAGCTCAGCACATTCAGTTTGTTCATCAACACATTTTTGGACACAGCACCGATGGAACTGTCCTGCAGTATACCATCTCGAAAAAACAAAAGAGTGGGAATACTCATCACACTATGCTTTCCAGCTAGTTCGGGATAATCGTCCACATTTACTTTACCGATTGTAATATCTTGATGCTCGGATGCCAATTCTTCCAAAATGGGAGCAATCATATTGCATGGGCCACACCATGGAGCCCAGAAATCAATGATAACCTGTCCTTGTGCAATAACATCAGAAAAGTTCGTATCTGTAACTTCTATTATCATGTGATACTCCTTATTGTCCTTTATAGAGAAGATAAGTGCATCCTGACTCCATGCAAGCTCCTAATGGCAATCGACTAATTGTAACCCAAAACAGGTTTCAACTGATTCATTGTTGAGCTACGATTATACAGATTGCTTGCTGGAAAAGCAAACTCCCCAAACCATAATCGTTTAGGATCGGGGAGTTCACGATCTCGTGTGCTCTGGCAAAGCTACAAGTATGTCCAGGCTTTATTAGAAAAAGAGATCTCTGTTTCCAGCTTTCAACTCGGTCAGTTTCTCAATCACGGATTGCTTCATCTTGGGATCTTCGATCTTGGCAATCTCCCTGTCAATTAACTCTAATCCGCTCTTGCGGGTACGCTCTGATGAGAAATCGAAGAGGTATTCCGCAAAAGTAAGCAGAGCATTGGGAGTGCAAAACCTTTTCACAAAACCGGGGATGGCAAATTCCATAAAATGCTCACCCGTTCTACCAGCTCTGTAACAGGAAGTGCAAAACGATGGGATGTAACCACCTTTAGCAAGTTCATAGATCACATCGTCCAAAGATCGCGTATCACCCAGTACAAACTGGGATTTCTTGCGAGACTCATCATCCTTGTGTGAATAATCGCCTACACCGATTGAGCTTCCGGCATCGATTTGCGAGACTCCAAAGCGCAGAACTTCATTGCGAATTTCAATTGATTCGCGAGCCGTAAGAATCATGCCGGTATAAGGTACGCTGAGACGAATAACAGCTACCAACAGTTTGAAGTCTTCATCCGATACCCTGAAAGGAGGATGCTGGGTAAAAGCGGTTCCAATGGCAGGTTCGATGCGCGGGAATGAAATGGTATGAGGACCTACGCCAAAGGTATCTTCCAAATGAATGGTATGATACAATAATGACATTACCTCAAAGCGCCAATCATACAAACCCATCAACGCACCAATGCCCAGATCGTCGATCCCTGCCTTCATGGCACGGTCTAAGCCGTCCAAGCGCCACAGAAAGCTGCTCTTTGGACCCTTGGGATGTAGTTTTTCATAAGTCTTCTGGTGGTATGTCTCCTGGAATATTTGATAGGTTCCGATACCAACAGACTTAACCACCCTGTACCCTTCAATATCCATGGGAGCAGCGTTTATGTTTACTCTGCGAATTTCACCCTTCTTGTATTTGGTGTCATATACCGTTTGCACTGTCTCCGCGATGTACTTCGGATCATACATCGGATGCTCACCATAGACCATGATAAGACGTTTATGTCCCGTCTCAACCAAAGATTTGGTTTCTTCAACCAATTGTTCGTGACTGAGGGTGCTGCGTTGGCATTCTTTGTTCGATATACGAAATCCGCAATAAACGCAGTCGTTTACACATTCGTTACCCACGTAAAGAGGTGCAAATAGAACAATACGGTTTCCATATATCCGTTCCTTCAGTTCATGTGCCCCTTCCATGATCATCTTTCGCAATTCTGGATATTTAACGTTGACTAGAGCTGCGGTTTCTGCTGGTTCCAATCTGTTCTTATCCAGTGACTTTTGGATGATGTCCCTGATTCTGCTTGCGGAAGCGTTTTTTTCACTTTCCAGCAAAGCTTCGATCGTGGCATCTGGGATAAAGGATTTGATTCCTTCTGTGCTAATCTTCATTTTTATCTCCTGGTTCAATTTTCAAAGTCTGTGTTTTCACTCTCACACCGTCCAACATGCCCATCTTTCCAGAAAATGCTCCCATCTCGGAAGTTTCCATTTCCATGATCAGAAAGATAACAGATGCACCCCAATCCCGCATAGGATAGCCCACCCGCAACAATATATGCGGGGCATGACTATGCAGCATTTCACTAACAGGTTGAAAGGCCTTTTCGATATCATCTACGATGATGGTTACCACATGTCTTCTTACTGTCATAATTCTTCCAATGATAGCGAAAAGAGAATACTTTGATGGCACAATCAGGAGGATTTCATTCCACCCTTGATGCCAGAACGAATCTCTCATCGCAGGTATTTTGTACCATGATAAAATGGAGATGAAATCTGGCAAGAGAAAATTATGGGTTGACAAATATGACATTTTTATCAATTTTGTTTGATTATCGAAATTCATTGATAACAAAAGATTTAAAGAGACATAGCCTATGAAGAAATACATGCTAATATACAGCTTAATAATATTGACCAGCATGGCTCATGCTTCCAGCTTCAGTTGGTTTTCACAGTCTGACGCTCGCTGGGGATCGGACCGTCTGGGGCACGGTACATCAATTGCCAGAAGCGGATGTGTGGTGTCCTGCTTATCCATGCTACTCAATGCTGAAGCATCAAACCCTTACATGACACCGGATAAACTGAATGATTGGCTAAGTAAAAACGGTGGTTATTCCGGTAACAATATGCGGTGGCAAATTCCCGGGCTCATCGATGGTGATGGTTTGGGAATGGAATTGGAAAATCGTAGTACAAAGTATAACGATTGGGATTTTCTGGCTTCAGAACTTGAGAAGGGTAACAAGGTCATTGTGAAAGTAGCAGGCAGGCGTTCCCACTGGGTTCTGGTTATAAGGCAAGACGGACCCAAAGACAAAGCATCCTCCTACATCGTTAATGATCCCGGTGTGCAAACCTATGAAGAGCGTACTCTCGCTTTTTGGGGAGGCTTCCGTTCTGCGCGAAGCTACAGCGGAAACTGGTTGGATGAACAGGCTTTCAATTTGGGCAGTGAGATTAATGTGGTTCCCATTGCTCCAGAAGAGGAGTTCCTTTACGATATTTACAATCTTCCCCGTCCAGCTGATGTCTTTGTTTCTTTGCAAAACAATCTTGATGTAGAGATACAAGGCTATTTCATCCTGGCACTTTTTGATTCGGAAGGAAGCTTCATATTTACGATAGACTACGACTATGGGCACATAGATGCCAATGGAGAGATCGACCTGCTCTATGAAATGCTGGATTATAGTCCCTTGGAGAACGAAGCGAATACACTTAAAATAGTATATAGTAAGTACTTCTCAGCCATGCCTTCCAGTTACGACACACTGAACCTAGAACCCATCGGGGTACGAAATCATACAAAAGTGTACCCTGAATTAACTGAATAATAAAACTCCTCACTTTGTTTTTTGGGACTGGACTCAATCGCAAACTACTTTAACAAGAAATCAAATGAATTTGAACCCAAAGAATCATATATAAATAAAAGTCTGGCACTATTCTTGCGTATATTGTTATTGAAGCCCACTGGGCTCCGAGCTCGATAGGAATTTAGTATAAAAATATAGGAGAGATCATGAAGAAGTATCTCATCATGCTCATGTTAGTTGCATTGTCGGCACTGTTGGCCGCCAATTCAGGAACCATTCAATTGCAACGGGGTGTTACCCAAGCGGAAATCCTTCGCAGCGATAGTTATGGCCTAAATGTAAAATTTGCGATAAACGCACTAGATTATCAAGAAGTACAAAGCAAGGAAGGTGTTTTTACTCTGCTTACTGCCAGAGACTTCACTACTACAAATAAAATCGGCGAACCTCGCCTGCCCTTGATGCGGAAGATAATTAGCGTACCCTTGGGTGCTGATCCGCAGATCAGGCTTAGCAACACCCAGCGCATGAACTTATCTTTGGGAGAAAAAGGTGTGCACTATCCCATTATACCTGTTCAGGAAAGTGTGGCCAAATGCGATAATCCCGAAGATCTAACCTTTATTGTGAACCGCGATTTTTATAATGGAAACCGCAGCACTTCAATTCCTACAGTTCAACTGGAAGAGCTCGGAATGCTCCGTGGTGAGAGGCTGTTTGCGCTCGATTTTATTCCTGCAAACTACAATCCCCAATCAAAAAGCTTGGACATAGTTCTCAGCACCGAAGTCGAGATCAGTTTCCAGGGAGCCGATCTGCTTGCCAGCTCCGAACTGAAAGCCAAGACTGTTTCTCCGGCTTTCAGCAGTACTTTAGCTTCCAGTGTGTGGAATTACCAAGATACGAGAACCAGCGTGATGCGCTACCCCATCGGTTATGTGATAATTTCACCTGCAAGCTTTGTGAGTGCCATGCAACCTTTTGTGGATTGGAAAACCAAAGAAGGCTACAATGTAACTGTAGCCACCATCGAGAACATCGGCAACAACTACACCAGCATACAGAATTACATGCAAGGGCTGTGGAACAGTGCTACTACTCAGAACCCCGCTCCCAGCTATCTATTGATTGTAGGTGATGTGGCTCAGGTAGTTTCCGGCACTTCGACTATCCCAGGGGATTCACATCCTTCAGATTTGGGCTACGTTCGTCTTCAGGGCACAGATTATATGCCAGAAATGTATTTTGGCAGATTCTCGGCAACCACTGTGGCTCAGGTAACCAATCAGGTAAATAAAACTCTCACGCACGAAATGTATAGCATGCCAGATGATAGTTATCTGGCTGATGCTGTCTTAATAGCCGGAATGGACTCTTGGTATGCCAGTTCTCATGGCAACGGCGCAATCAATTATGCGACCCAGAACTATTTTAATGCAGCCCACGGCATAGACCCCCACACCTACCTCTATCCCAACTCCGGCAGCAGCCTCACCCAAATCCGCAACGATATTTCTGAAGGTGCAGCATACGTAAACTACACTGCTCATGGTGGTGTCACTGATTGGAGCGATCCGAACTTCACAATATCTCACATCAATGCACTTCAAAATGAGAACAAATACGCGTATGTAATCGGTAACTGCTGCCTCACCAGCAAATTTGATCAAAACGAATGCTTCGCTGAAGCTTGGTTGAGAGCTGTCAATAAAGGTGGAATCATATACATCGGTGGCACAAACAGCACTTATTGGGATGAAGACTATTGGTGGGCAGTTGGCGCTAAAGGCAATGCTAACGGTCAAGCTCCCGCTTATAATGCCAACATTTTGGGCTCATATGACGCGCTTTTTCACGATCACAATGAAGCCTTTGAAGATTGGGCATACAGTGCCGGAGCAAATACCATGATGGGTAATCTTGCTGTAGTACAAGGAAACAGTAGCCTGATAAACTACTACTGGGAGATATATTCCATCATGGGCGATCCCTCTTTGATGCCATACATTGGTATTCCGGCAGTGAACTCAATGCAGACACCAGAGACTCTTTTCCTCGGCTTAGGTAGTCTGGAAATCAATGCCGATCCCTACTCCTGGGTCTCTATTTCCAAAGATGGACAGATCCATGGTGTGGGACTTACCGACGCAACGGGCTATTTGAACCTGGAGTTTGATCCCTTTACCGAGCCTGGATATGCGGATATCGTTGCCACCAGATCTCAAAGACGTCCTCTAATTTCTACCATAAACGTAATTCCCAATGAAGGGCCTTATGTAACCGTAAGCCCCATCACTATCAACGACGATAATGGCACAGCCGAAGCCGGCGAAGCCATAGATATAGACCTCAGCTTCAGCAATGTTGGCATCCTTGCTGCCGAGAACCTGACAGTAAGTATCTCTACTGAAAGCCCTTGGATATACATCCCTCAGAATGTTGCCGTGATCGACGATATATCTCCCGATGGCAGCATCACAGTCCCCTCGATCTTCTCTATTATGATTGATCAGGGCACTCCGGATCAACACGAAGCTGAGCTTACCATCACAGTTAGTGACGGAGATCACGAATGGGTATCCGAACGCAGTATTACTGTGAATGCACCAAATGTGATCATCAGTTCAGTGGCTTACTTCGATCCCAATAATAACGGCATCTTTGAAGCAGGTGAAAGCATAAATATTACCTTGAATATTACTAATAACGGCCACATGAGTGCCCAAAGTGGCACTCTCAATCTGATTCTAAACAGCGATCTTGCATCATTGCCTTTATCCAGCTTTGTGATTCCTGGAATAAATGTCGATGGCAATATTCCACTTACCTTCAATCTGAACATCTCTGAGGAAGCAGAATTGGGTACGACCATTGCATTGGGTGTAGCGCTCGATATGGGTGTCCAAATGATCAACCAGGGACTGATAATACCGGTTGGTGCAGTAATGGAAGGCTTTGAAACCGGAGACTTCAGTTCTTTCGCATGGCAAAATAACAGTGCCAACCCCTGGACTGTCGTAAACACCCAGCATAACAGTGGTACTTATTCAGCAAAGAGCGGAACGATCGGAAACAACACCAACACAGATCTCAGTATAACTGTGGACGTTTTATCTGAAGGAGATATCAGCTTCTATCGCAAAGTCTCTTCCGAATCTTCATACGATAAACTGATGTTTTACATTGACGGAGAAGAGAAGGGAAATTGGAGCGGGACAGTGGATTGGTCTCAGGTTAGCTATGCAGTTGAACCCGGAACCAGAACCTTCAAATGGAGCTATGTAAAAGATGTGAGCATGACTGGTGGTAGCGATTCGGCATGGATTGATGATATCAGATTCCCCTCAAGCGGGTCAAGCGAACTGGCGATGGCCTATACTACCACACAATCTATCGACTTTGAAGAAGTATTCCCAAACACCAGCTACAGTGAGGATTTAATCCTGCGCAATCTGGGTACAGCTGACCTTAGCGGTGTGATCACTCTGCCTGCAGCTTTCACTCTGGTCTATAATGGCCAAAACCTGCCCAATGATTACTTCTATATCATCTCCCCCGGCGCAACCCGAACCTTTAATATCGCTCTCGAAACCGGTTCGTCTGTATCAACGATCAACGAAGTACTAGTGGTAACCACAAACGATCCTGACCTGGCAGAGATTCAGATACCGATTACAGTGGAACCCAGTTCAAACGGAATTCAAGTGAACCCCGTTGTTACTGCGCTGAATGGCAACTTCCCAAATCCTTTCAACCCGGAAACCACTATCAATTTCTCACTGAAAGAAGCCGGAAATGTAAAACTGAATATATTCAACATCAAGGGACAATTGATTAGAACCCTTGTGAATGCTCCCATGAATGCTGGCAAACACCAGATGGTGTGGAACGGAAAAGATAACAACGGTACTTCCGTCTCAAGCGGATTGTATTTATACAGAATGGAAGCTGGAAGCTATCGTAGTACCAAAAAAATGATGTTGATGAAATAAATGGAACATGAGGCACCATCCTCTGGGTGGTGCCTCTCTGATATATGGATAAAATTGAATAGAAATGGAGGATATAATGAAGAGACTCATTATATTGCTAGGCCTGCTACTGAGTTTGCAGATTATACTCAGAGCTGAAGTTATGGAAATCGCCAATTATGATAACGGTATCCAGCTGCTTCAAAGCAGCTCTTCTGAGATGATTCTGGAAATGAAACTTGGCGCATTCGAGCGTGAAGCGCTTTCAATAAATGATGATACATGGTACAATCTGAGCGTAAAGAACGGCGGATTGACTCTGGAACAAGGACTTCCTCAAGTACCCATCCTTGCAGGAAGTGTAATTATTTCTGCAAATGCGAGAATGGTAATGGAGACAATGGAGACTGAATATCTTGATCTGAAGATGAAGATAGCCCCCTCCAAAGGAAATCTGACTCGCGATATCAATCCTGAATCCATTCCCTATACCTTCTCGGAGTTTTACAAAAGCTCCGATTATTACCCAGAAAACCATACAGAACTAAGCGAGCCCTTTATCCTGAGAGACTACCGCGGTATTAGTGTTCGTTTCAAACCTTTCGTGTACTACCCCGAAACTGGAATCACTCGTGTATATACCAGAATCAAGGTAAAGCTATCTCAGGATGGTAGTGACCTTACAAACGCTCTTAGCTTCTCCAAACACAGTTATGCTGCCGAATATAGCGAAATCTACCGGAACATGTTCTTGAACTTCGCTGAAGCTAAGTATCCCTCAATCGACGAAGAAGGCCGAATTCTTGTTATTACAAACTCCATGTTTGACAATGCCATCCTACCCTGGGTGAATTGGAAAAAGCAAATGGGTTTCGATGTAAGTGTGGTAGACTACCAGGTTGCAGGGCCAAGCGCATCTCAGATAAAAACATATATCCAGAACCAATATATCTTGAACGACGGATTGATGTTCGTTCAGATCATGGGTGACGCCCCTCAGGTACCATCCCTTTCCTATAATGGTGGAGGCAGTGATCCCTCGTTTGCCTTACTCGCTGGTAATGATAATTACCCTGAAATCTTTGTGGGACGCTTTTCTGCACAGACTGTGGCAGAAATGGAGACCCAGGTACAAAGAAGCATAGAATATGAGCGCGACCTGCAAAACGATGCCACATGGTTGCAAAATGCCATGGGTATAGCCTCTGAAGAAGGTGGCGGATATCAAGGTGATAATGGCGAGAGCGATCAGCAACACATGGAGAATATCCGCACGGATTTGCTAGGATACGGTTACACCTCTGTTGACCAGATGTATGCAAATATGGGCGCAACTGCTTATGCCGTGGGTAACAACATCAATACTGGGCGTGGTTTCATAAACTACGTGGGACATGGCTCCGATACTTCATGGGTTACCACAGGATTCAATAACAACAATGTAAATGCCCTTACAAACGACAATATGTTGCCTTTCATTGCTTCTGTAGCTTGTGTGAACGGCAACTTCGTGAGCCGAACTTGTTTCGCAGAAGCTTGGATGAGAGCTACAAACAACGGTAATCCCACCGGTGCTGTAGCAATCTACGCTTCTTCCGTGAACCAGGGTTGGAACCCCCCCATGCGTGCCCAAGATGAAATCACCGATCTTTTGATTGCTGAAGCCAAACACAGCATCGGTGGTCTGTTCTACAATGGTTCATCAAAGATGATCGAAGTATACGGTAGCGATGGTGCAGATGAGTTTAAAAACTGGCATATATTCGGTGATGCATCACTGATGGTAAGAACGAAGACTCCCACTGAAGCACTTGCTGAATACAATCCTGTCCTGCTCATCGGAATGCAGAGTCTGGATGTTACTACAGAACCCTATGCCAGACTCTCATTGAGTGCTGAAGGTACAATCTACGGTATAGCTACAGCAGATGCCAATGGAACCGCTCTTTTGAACCTGGACATATTACCGGAACAGCCCATGAATCTCACTCTTACCATTACCGCTTTCAATAAGGTTACTCATATTGGTACGGTTGAGGTATTACCTGCAGACGGACCTTATATAATCGTAACCGGAGTAAGCGTTGAAGACGATAATGACAACAACCCTTCCCTGGGCGAGATCGTTACAATTCAGGTGAATATGGAGAATGTAGGAAGTGATCCCGCGGAAGGTGTCAGTGTGTCTGCAATCACCAGCGATCCTCACCTGACAGTAGTTGGAGATGCGGAGATCATAGACTACATCAACCCGAATACCATCGGCTCTACATCAACTGGAATCCAGCTCCAAATCAGTGATTCTGTGCCTGATCAATACTCTGCGGCTTTTACTGTGCTGGTTACTCTGCAGGACGGCTCGGAATACAACTACGATCATGAGATTGTCATCAATGCTCCCCGTATTGTCTGGGGATCACTTCAAATAAATGACAGCCAAGGAAACAACAATGGTAGAGTGGATCCCGGAGAAAGCTTCACGATCAGCATTCCTATAAGCAACCTGGGACATGCTGACTGCCCTGAATTATTCAGTTCCATCACGATTGAAGGTGGAGAAACCATTATAAGCCCCATCGTGGATACCATCCCGCTTATTAGCGCTGGTAACTCCAGTGAGTTGATTTACAATATTGCACTATCTTCTCAAATCGAACCAGGTTCCACCATATCAATAAACATAATAGCATCTTATGCCCAAACTGTGTTAACCAATACTTATGCCGTCATCACCGGTATCCTGATGGAGAACTTTGAGAATGGTATGAGTAACTTCCCCTGGACTTTTACCGGAGGAAACTGGATCAGCACTGAGAATGGTTATCAAGGCAGTCTTGCAGCTCAAAGCGCTCCCATCAATCACAATCAAACCACTTCAATGAGCATCACGCTCACCAATCCCTCCGACGGTTTTGTATCCTTCTGGAAGAAAACCTCATCCGAAGCAAACCACGACTATCTGAAATTCTTCGTAAACGGAATGCTCAAAAACCAATGGAGCGGCATTGATGAAGATTGGGAACAAGTTAGTTACATTGTGCTTGCTGGAACCAACACCTACCGTTGGGAATATGTGAAAGACAGTTCTGTCTCTGCCGGAAACGACTGTGTGTTGATCGACGATGTTCTGTTCCCCGCTGAAGATTCTGATACCGGACACCCGATAATGGTGATCGATCATACCAGTCTCGATTTTGGGAATATTGAAATCGGTACCGAAGAGGTTCAGAATCTCACTATTAGCAATACTGGAGACGCACTTATGCTGGGCAGTGTAGTATTGCAGGAGCCATATAGCCTGCTATCCCAGAACTCTTATTTGAACAACATGAATTTCACTGTTCCAGCGGGAGAAAGCCTGATTCTTAGCATTGCTTTCCGCCCAATTGAAAAGGGTGATTATGATGCTGAGCTTCAAATAGACAGTGATGATCCGGATAATCCTTCAGTTATCGTCACACTATCCGGCAGTTCTTCAACATCAGACCCAAATGATATGGTGAATCCGGTGATTACAGAACTGAGAGGCAACTATCCAAATCCCTTCAATCCCAACACCAGCATATCTTTCTCTTTGAAAGACAGAGAATATGTGAGCATAGAAATATACAATGTCCTGGGACAACGTGTTAAGACACTCGTCGCTTCCGTTATGAATCCAGGTTCACACACAGTAGCTTGGAACGGAAAGGACAATAACAATCGCAATGTATCAAGTGGCGTGTATTTCTACAAGATGAAAGCCGGAAAATACAGTCACACCAAAAAGATGATCCTGATGAAATAGTATCAAATGACCATACATCGAAAGCCCCTGTCCATATGGAGAGGGGCTTTCATTTTGCTCTTATGGATACGTTGGTATTCCATATTGATGGCTACGATACTATGCTCTTCTACCTCAGAATCCACTGATCGCCATTCATCCCAGTTGATGAAGTTTTACTGAAAGCCCACAGATTCGATACATCTCCCTCAACTCGGATAATGCGATGGAGTTCAGTTGACCTTATGTATCTTATTGTAAACCTATAAAGACCGTTGCACATAGAAGTGGACAAAAAGTATAGATAAATAATACTTGACAAATCAGATGCGTAGGTTATATTGTCTCTATAACAACACAGGAGCTAAACATGGAAAAGCAAAC
>Ga0172378_10000131_pt1 | contig 57857 bp, 47 predicted proteins | sample GrowelOW332metaG_FD_119755 | JGI IMG/M metagenome (GOLD analysis project Ga0172378, IMG submission 119755) | Groundwater microbial communities from an aquifer near a municipal landfill in Southern Ontario, Canada - Pumphouse #3_1 metaG | ecosystem: Environmental > Aquatic > Deep subsurface >... | reverse complement strand
GCCCCTCGTCTTGTTCTTCCTGCGGCACTATAGCACATTGAGGCACTCGGTTAACCCTGTTCTATACCCCAGTGACAAAGTCCCTTTCATTACCTCAGGACTTTATCACTTCCCAATGAGGCGCCGGAAAAAGCTTTTTTTCGCAACCCTTGACATTTTGCCAGTTTTACAGGACTATTACTTCGCATTTTTACCCGAGGCGAAGAACGGGAAGGGGGTGATGTTAGTTTATGGCCTATGTGAAAGTCGATGACAACGAACCATTGGAGAAATCGATCAAACGATTCAAGAGAATGGTTGAAAAAGAAGGCATCATCCGCGAATGGAAGAAACGCGAGTACTTCGAAAAGCCCTCCACAATCCTCAATAGGAAGAAGAAGGCGCTGGCTCGCAAGCAGATGAAGAAAGTGCGCAAACTGCACGCTTCCAAAAGCTACTAAGCCGATCAGAGACAAACATTCAGGAGCTGTTCAACAGCTCCTTTTTTTGTCCGGTGCGATACATCCTGCTCAGAGAAAAAACTGGAGGACTCAGGGACTACCGTGGCGCTTCATGTCGAGGACGGTCAGCTGGAGCGTCTCGTGGTTCTTGTAGTAGTTGCGGCCAAGACGGAACACGACATCGACGGAATCGCCGGTATCGAAGGCCTTGCCGGCGAGATCCCCCGCTTTCCAGAACACTGCGGGCCATTTGTACTTGCCGAAACCGAACGTCAGACGAAGATGGGTAGGACCGGACTTCGCGTTGTTGAGAAACTGCATGTCCTCGAGCATCGCACCTTCCATCAGGAACTGCAGCGGAGGATTCTGCTCCCCGTATGGTTCAAAGAACTCCACGAGCCGGATGATGTCCGGAGTAAAGTAGTCGGGAGGCAGCGTGCAGTCGATGCGTAGAGTTTCCTCGCCGTCATCCAACGCATCCATGCAGTCGATCTGCTCCATCATCCTGTCATGCAGTTCAGAGACATTCTTTGCGTCGATCGAGAACCCGCCGGCGCAAGCATGACCGCCGAAGTCCAAAAACAGATCATCGAACAGGGAAAGGAACTCCCTGACGTTGAAACCGGCAGGACTGCGCATCGAACCGGTGGCGCGATCGGCATCGACCCGGGCGATGACCAATGATGGAACCGAAAACTGCTTGAGCAGACGAGCCGCCATGACACCGGTGATACCGCGCGACAGCGTGGCGTCCTCAACCATCAGGAACTTGCTCCCGAATTCCTCAAGGCTGTTCTTCGCTTTTGGAAGCAACCGTTCCCAAGAATCCTCTCCGAGCTTTTGACGCTCCTTGTTCAGACGGATCAAATCACCGGCGAGATGCTCGCTCTCATGCAAATCGTCGGCGAGAAGCATCTCCACAGCCACTGACGGACATCCCATCCGACCCGAAGCATTGATGATCGGAGAAATCTGCCATCCAAGATCGGTCGTACCAAGCACCCTCCCCGTCAGATTCTGCATGCTCATCAGCGGCAGCAGACTCTTCCGAGATCCGTCCATCAGTACTTTCAGTCCTTTCTTCACCAGTATCCGGTTCTCATCGACCATCGGCATCAGATCGGCGACGGTACCGATCGCCACGAGATCCAGAATCTTCTCGTAATCCGAGGAAAGGGACGGATACTTTTTCAGAACGTACACAGTGAACAGCGACACCAGCGCATCAAGCTCGTCGCGCCCATGGCTGCTACTGTATTTGACGGCACGACTCAATGTCGAAAGAGTGAACAGACTACGATCCTTGATGATGGGCAGAACCTGCTCCATATCGTGCCGCAAATCGGCAAGATGGATATCGACGTTCTTCCCGAACGCCTTGCGCAGCTGCTGGGTTTCCGTATCCGCATCCAGCACCAGAATGGGCAGACCGCAGGACAGGAATTCGACCAGCCTGCTCTGCGACGGAGGAAGGACGCCGGGAACCACTTCCTCTACCACCCGATCCACCTCGAGCAGATTCTCCAAACGCACCGCCTGGATAACGACGGTATCGTTACCCGGCTGGGCGTGCAGCAGGATGAACTCCTCCCGATAGAAATCGGTCTGGGAGAACCGCAGCGCCCAGATGCATTTCGCCACGACCCCGCACCCGGCCAGATGTGGAAACGGATACCCGCTTCCGTCCGCCTTCGGGTCGATCACGGCGATCGCGGGGGGGATCATCTCACCGGATATGTGGTGGTCCACGATGATCGTATCGATCCCCAGATTTCGCGCCCGGACGATTTCATCGTAGTTGGATATACCGCAATCCACCGTGATGATCAACGTCACGCCGTCGGCATTCGCCTGATCCACACCGTCTACAGTCAGTCCATAGGGTTCGTCGCCTTCCGGAAGCTTGTAGGAGACCTCGAGTCCGAGACGATCCAGTTCCTGCTTGAGGAGCACTGTGCTAGTGATCCCGTCTACATCACGGTCGCCGAATATCCTCACCTTCTCGCCGTCTTCCATGGCATTGGCGATCCGATCGACGAACGTCTCCATGTCATCGAACAAGAACGGGTTGCGCAGATATGTCAGTTCCGACTCGAGGTAGTATTTTACCTGCTCCGAAGTCCTGACATCCCGTCTGGCGAGAATTGACGCCGTCATCAAGTCGATTCCGAACCGTTCATGCAACTGACGGACGTCTTCCGCGGAAATGTGGGTTTTTCTCCATGTCATATATCGTCAACAACCTTGTAAATTATTTGCACATCCAGGCGGAACGCACCGCACCTGCGACGTCGCCCCGCATCCGCTGTCGCGGCATGCCGCGTATCGCCGGTCTTCCGCGGAGAGAAGATCGATCCGCCTTCATCGGTTCCGCCGAGGAACCACCACACAGCCCGGAGGAATCCGCTACAGAACCCCTGCAGCAAGAGTTTTCAGACCACCGCCGGCGAACAACGATGCATAGCGGAGCATATAGCCCTTGATCCTCAGCTGGGCGGCGTCGCTGAGCTCCAGCTCGACGGCCTGCGCCAACTCCATGGACGCAGTAACGGAAAGATACCGTCTCGCACCGGGAGGGAGCGCCATCTCATCCCCCTGTCCGGCACAGGAGCGGCAACAAGGAGCAAGCAACGAAACACTGAACCCGAGCACTTCGTCCGGGGCGTACGCCCTGTCGCAGACCGGGCAGGAATCCAGGTCCGCGGCGTTGCCTGCGATATGGAGCAGTTTCCATACGTACTGGATCAAAAGCCGATCCACTACCGCTCCCTGCGCAAGCAAATCGAGGCTCTCGTTCAACAGCAGGAACATCTGCATGCTGTCGCCACCGATCGTACGCACCGCCATTTCGCAACAGAAAGAAGCGGCCCATATCCGTCGCAGGTCATCGACCAACGTCTCGTGGACCGACAGGGGCTCGACATCCACCAAAGAATATTCCTTTCTTACAGGATTATAATACAAAAAGAACTTTCCGGTAAGGAATCGCTCCACTTTTCCCGCTTGCCGCCCTTTCCGGGCGCCGTAGACCAGGACATCGATGATTCCGAGCTCCGGAGTCAGCAACGAGACCTTCCGGTGCAGTTCACCCCAGCGACGACTTTGCAATACGATCGCCAGCGTCGTGATGTTCCGCTCCATGACGCCTCCTCGTACCGTGTAGAGTAGTGGCTCAGACGAAGTAAGTCAACCTGAAGCGATGAAAAACGACGGTGACAGTCCATGCAGGAACTCCGCCAAAGCGAACGTCGTGGTGATTGGAGAGAAGTCCGTGGTGTGATATCCTATCGGCATGAACATCTGGAAAAGATCATGGACCATCCTGCTTTTCGCAGTCGCCGCCGCCGCTTCAGTCCCTGCGATCTCAGTCATCGAGGACGTGGAGGTGGTCCAGCCGTTCGACTCCGAAAAACGGTTGGCGGAATGGGATTTCGAAGCTCCGGTCGCACAATCGCAGCGGCAGTTCATCGACGAAAGCCGCATCGAACTGCTCACCATCGGTCGCGGCGACCCGTTGTACGCATGGTTCGGCCATTCAGGCCTGGTGGTCCAGCCTCCTTCCGGTGATCCTGTCATGTTCGACTATGGAATCTTCAATTTCGAGATGGACCACTTCTACAGGAACTTCGTCCTAGGAAGGCTCTACTACAACGTGATGGGCTCCAATGCGAAGTGGCGAATCAGCGTCGCGCTCGACGAACAGCGTGACGTCAGACTGCTGACCCTCGACTTGCCGCCGGAAGCCAAGCTCGCTACCATCGGATTCCTCAACGACAATGTCCAGCCGGAGAACAGCACCTACCTCTACCACCATTTCAAGGACAACTGCGCGACCCGGCTCCGAGATATCATCGACTCGGCTACTGGCGGATCTTTCAAGGCATGGGCGAAGGCGATACCGGGGACCGGGACCTACCGTCAGCACATGATGCGCCATACGTTCTCCTGTCCGATCGTCGATTGGGGGCTGAATTTCCTGCAAAGCGGACAGATCGACCGTCCGATCACCCTTTGGGAGGAAATGTTCCTCCCAGAAGTCCTCGAGCAGGCCGTCCGAGAATTCTCATGGATATGGCCGGACGGAACGGAGCATTCCCTGGTGCTTTCCGAACAGACGGTCAACGATACCGCGGGCAGCGGCATCCGCCCGGAAACCAGAAAGAAAACACCGCATGTGGTATTCCCGTCCCTGATCGTAGGATTGACGATGGGAGGACTTGCACTCGCGCTTCTGACATGGTATCGAAAAGCCCGTGGGAACAAAAGTCGCCGTGCGGCAAGAACGCTGCTCGGTCTGTACGACGGGCTGATCTGCCTGGCGGTAGGGATACTCTCTTCGGTCCTGCTGTTCATGATGACCGGATCAAGCCATGACGTGACTTGGTACAATGAAAACATCATTTTCGCCAACCCCTGGCTTCTGGTTATGTCCGCGCAATCGTTCGCTTTCGCGTTCGGGCGGGAGAAATCGCTTCGGCATCTCCGCAAAGGCTTTCGCATCCTCTCGTCGCTCGGTTTAGTACTGATGATCTTCAAAGGAGTCCTGCCATGGATCTTCTTCCAGGCGAATCTTCCGATCCTTGCGGTTCTGCTTCCCTACTATGCGTTGCAAGGCTGGATCAGAGGATCGGAAGAACCGGCAGCAAAGATCCCCATGAAGCACGGGAGAAACAGGAAACACGAAACGTCAGAGAACATAGACTCAGCCGACTTCCTCGCCCCAACGGCTCCAGCGGAACCTATTCCCTCCGCCGATACCGACCTTGAAAGCATGAAACCGGCGTCAGGGACGGGTCTGTAACGCATCCTGAATGGAAAAATGCGGAAAGGCGACGATAGCTCGACGTTTCGCGCTGAGGTTCATCGGGAAACTGTCCAGACGTCGATTGAACGCCGTCGCAGCTTCTTCATACTGCGCCATGAACCGGGCAAGGGCATCCTCGCATCCGGCAAGCGACTTGAGCAGCTCGAGCACGATCTTCCCCTGCTCGCTCGTCTGGACGGAAGGCTGCGCCACGAGCTCTCTCAGCAGATCGGAAAGCGCGTCGTCAAGCCGCAGATACGCCTGAGAGACGCTGCCTGTATCATCTGCGGAAGCATGGTATGAGGCGATGGCCCCTTCGATTTCCTTCGATATCTCTTCGCGGCCAGCCAGATCCAGAAAATCGATGGAAAGAAGCAGTTTCTCGGCCAAGTCGAAACGCTGCGACAACGAAGCATCCACCGCCGCCCTGTTCTCCCGGACGGCCGCGGCATAGCGGCGCAACGTATTGGCGTTGAAACCATCGGCCACGAAAACGCCTGCGACCAGCAATACGGAAACCACCGCGACGCTGATGTACAGGTCACGGTGCTTTGAGAACCATGCAGTGGAAGACTTGCCCTTGCTCACCGTACGATCTTCGTCCCCTTTCCTTCGTACAGGGCGCCGTAGATATGCTCAGGATCAGTAATAAGCCCCACATTGCCGGTCGTCTCGACGAAATCGATGATGGCCTGGACTTTCGGTAGCATGCTGCCGGGGGCGAAATGTCCTTCTTCGACATACTGGCGAGCTTCTTCCGTTGTGATCGTGTCCAGCGCCTTCTGATCGGGCTTGCCGTAGTTCAGGCAGACCTTCTCGACCGCGGTGGAAATGACGAACAGATCGGCATTGAGCTGTTTCGCCATCAAAGCTGCCGCCAGATCCTTATCGATGACCGCCTCGCGGCCTTCGAGCAACCCCTGCTCGTTCCTGACGACGGGAATGCCACCGCCGCCCGCGGCGATGACGATGACCTGGTTGTCAAGCAACGTCCGTACTGTGCCGAGTTCGACGATGGACACCGGTTTGGGACTGGCTACGACCCTCCGGTAGCCGCGTCCGGCATCTTCGACGACATTCCAGCCGTCGTGCTCCACATGATACTGGGCGTCTTCCTTGGTCATGAAGGAACCGATGGGCTTCGTGGGTTTCTGGAACGACGGATCAGAAGCTGAGACCTCCACCTGAGTGACGACCGTCGCCACCTGAGGACGCAACCCGACCTTGGCGAATTCATTGTCCAGCGCCATCTGGAGATTGTAGCCGATGGCGCCCTGGGTATCGGCGACGCAACTGTCCAGCGGCACGGTATGGAGAATCGAACGGGAGAATTCGGCGCGCAACAGAATATATCCTACCTGCGGTCCGTTTCCATGGGCGATCACGACCCGGTGTCCGGCCCGGACCAGCCTGACGATGTGGGCCGCAGTCTTTCGCGCCGCTTCGTATTGAGCCGATACGGTGACATGATGCGAATCTTCGATAAGCGAGTTCCCTCCGATTGCAATTACAATCAACTTGCTGTCCATAGCCTTCTCCCGGCCCGATTTCGGGCGCTCTTTTCAGGTATCATAAGTTCGATCCAAGGGCGCAAGGCCCCGGACATCACCATCATAGCACAAATGCAACAAAATGCAACAAATTTTATTCGCCCCGTGACCACGTCAATACCTGCCGAAACTTCTTGCGGGACTTCTTCCCTATCAAGCGATCTTTGATTACATTATAGTGTGCTGACATACATTACAGTCCCGTCTCTGACGGGAAGTATCATACAACCACAGCATTGGAGGAAATCTCATGCCAGAAAAGGAACTGATGCCCATCGAGCAGCTGCTTCCCAACAATCTCTTTATTCTGCCGATCACCGGCAATCCGGTATTTCCGGGGTTGTTCACCCCCCTCATGGTCACCGACCAGGAGGATATAGATATCGTAGGACAGGCCATCAATCACGGCGGAAACATCGGGTTGCTGCTGACAAAGGCCGAAACAAGCGGATCGGAATACGATCCTGACAATCTGCACACGGTCGGAACCGTAGCGAAGGTCATCAAGAAGATCAAGCTTCCCGACGGTGGCATCAATATCTTCATTTCGACGCTCAAACGATTCAAAGTCCACCAGTTCTATCCGAGCGGACCGTATCTTGTCGCGGAGGTGGAGTACCTCGACGACATCGAGGATCGCCCAATGGAACTCAGGGCGTGGACGCGGCAGCTGATCAGCGAAATGAAGGAACTGTCCAAAGGAAACCAGCTGTTTACCGAAGAAATGCGCCTGAACATGGTCAATATCGACCATCCGGGGAAACTGGCCGACTTCATAGCCAGCATCCTCAACGTCGAACGCGAACAACAACAGAAGATTTTGGAGACGCTGAACGTTCGCGACCGGATTGAGAAAGTCCTGGTGTTCATCAAGAAAGAGCAGAAGCTGACCAGCATGCAGGCCAAGATCCAGGCCAGAATCAACCAGAAGCTTGAAAAGAACCAGCGCGAATATTTCCTGCGCGAAGAGCTGAAGGCGATCCAGATAGAGCTTGGCATGACCAGTGACCCGAAGACCAGTACGTACGAAAAGCTCAGGAGCAAGATCGATGAGCTTCCCCTTGAGGGAGAGGCGAAGGAAGCCGTGTACAACGAACTGGACAAGTTCCAGCTCCTCGATCCGAACAGCCCCGAGTACTCCATCAGCAGGACGTATCTGGAGACGATCGCAGCGCTTCCATGGAAGGATCCGAAACCCGAAGACTATTCGATCGACAACGCGCGCAAGATTCTGGAGAAGGACCACTATGGAATGAAGGATGTCAAGGACAGAATCCTCGAGTTCCTCGCCGTGAGAAAGAAGAAGCAGGACACGAAGGGTTCGATCATCTGTCTCGTCGGCCCTCCCGGAGTCGGAAAGACGTCCGTCGGAGTATCGATCGCCAGGGCGCTGAAGAAGGAATACTACAGGTTCTCCGTCGGAGGCATGCGCGACGAAGCTGAGATCAAAGGACATCGCCGCACCTATATCGGCGCGATGCCGGGCAAGATCATACAGGGTCTGAAGACTGTAAAAGCGAAGAACCCCGTATTTCTGATCGACGAGATCGACAAGATGGGCGTCTCCTATCAGGGGGATCCCGCTTCGGCGTTGCTGGAGGTGCTCGATCCCGAACAGAACGGTACGTTCCGCGATCACTATCTCGACCTTCCGTTCGATCTTTCGGAGATACTGTTCATCGTCACGGCGAACTCGCTCGAAACGATCCCTACTCCGTTGCTCGACAGAATGGAGGTGATCAGGCTCTCCGGCTACACATCGGACGAGAAGCTGGCGATCGGAAAGAAATATCTGGTCCCCAAGAGCTTGAAGAAACACGGGCTGACCACCAAGGATATCAAGTATTCATCCGCGATCCTTCGCAAGATCGCCGACGAGTACGCTCGGGAAGCGGGAGTCCGAAACTACGAGAAGGCTTTGGACAAGATACACCGGAAAATCGCCCTCGAGATTGAGGAGACTCCTGCCGACCAGCTGAAACTACCGATCGTGATGAACGAGGAACGAGTGTCAAAATACCTCGGGCAGCCGATCTTCCACGAGGATGAGATCCTTCGTGCGGACCGCCCGGGCATGGCGGTCGGGCTTGCGTGGACGAGTATGGGCGGCGATACCCTGATGATCGAAGCACAGGAAATCCCCGGCAAGGGGGAGCTCCGCCTGACCGGACAGCTGGGAGACGTGATGCAAGAATCCGCCAATATCGCCTATACATGGCTCAAGGCGGCGAGTCCCCGCCATGGCATCGACATGACGTGGTACGACAGGAACAGCGTCCATCTCCACGTTCCGGAAGGAGCTACGCCGAAAGACGGCCCATCCGCCGGTATCACGATGACCTGCGCCCTGTATTCGCTGGTCACCGGACAGACGATCGCCGACGACCTGGCAATGACCGGAGAACTGACGCTCAAAGGCAAGGTGATGCCGATCGGAGGCTTGAAGGAGAAGGTGCTCGCCGCACGGCGCAACAAGATCAAGACGATTCTGGTCCCCCGGTTCAACAAGCGGGATCTGGACGAGCTGGATGCGAACATCAAGGAAGGAATCGACTTCCATCTGGTCGGGGACATGGAACAGGTGCTGTCCTATGCATTCCCCAACGACAGGATGCCGAAGCTCTCCGACGAGCAGATTCTTGACGCGCGGAAGACCGCGGAGCGGAAAGCGCAGGAGGAATCAGGCAAACAAGGCACAGTGATTGCAAAAGCGGTGGCCGAAGCCGTCGCGACGGTGCTCACCACCCGACAGGCCCAGCCGTGATGGAACTGCTCTCTCCCGCTGGAACCTATGAAAAACTGGAGACGGCGTTCGCCTATGGCGCCGACGCGGCGTACATGGGACTGAAAGAGTTCTCCATGCGGGCGAACGCCGGAAACTTTTCCGAAGGACAGCGTGAGAACGTCAAAGCATTGAAACGAAGTTCCGACGGTCGGCAGCGCAGACTGTATTGCGCGATCAACGTCATGTTCCATGAAGACGACATAGCGCGTCTGAAGGGACAGCTGGCGTTGCTCGCGCAATGGCCGTTCGACGGATTTATCGTAACCGATCTGGGCGCGGCGACAATCCTCAAGAATGCGTTTCCTGAAACGGAACTGCACCTGTCCACCCAGGCGAGCTGTCTCAACAGTGCCGCGGCGAAAGTCTACCGCGACATGGGATTCTCCAGGATCGTCCTAGGAAGAGAAGCTCCGCTGGACGATATCAGGCGGATCAAGGACGCCGTCCCTGACTTGGAGATCGAAACGTTCGTCCACGGAGCGATGTGCATGGCCTATTCCGGGCGATGCCTGCTCTCCAGTCATCTGACTGGTCGAAGCGGCAACCAGGGAGATTGCGCCCATACCTGCCGCTGGAACTATCGGCTGATGGGAAGCGATCGGCTGGACAAGCTCCTTGCCTCCGAGACATTGGGTAGCGAGGCGTTCGCACTAGAAGAGGCGGAACGCCCCGGCGTATACTACCCGATCAGCGAACAGGACGGTTTTACCACGCTTCTTTCATCAAAGGATCTCTGCATGATCGACCATCTGAGGGAGCTTCAGGAAGCAGGTGTCGATTCGCTGAAGATCGAAGGTAGGATGAAGTCGCTGTACTATGTCGCACTGGTGACCCGGGCGTATCGAAAGGCGATCGACGCCTTGGCAGGAATCCAAGGTTCGGAAAACTGGAAGGAATTCCGCGATGAACTGTTCAATATCAGCCATCGCGAGTACTCCACCGGATTCTTCTTCGGTCACGGCCCCGTCGATCCGACGATGGACGACGGTACCGGCGCCGACAGGATCGACGGAGCGATCGACCTCGCGGCACAGCCAGGATACATCAGGGACTATCTGTTCCTAGGGATCGTCGGCGATGAGGTCCGCCCTGGCATCTATTCGATAGACATCCGCAACCAGATCCGGCGCGGAGAACGGCTTGAATACATCGGACCCGATGTCCTGTCCATAGCGGACGACACCTTCGTTTTGCTCGATGAAGCGTTCAGCCCGATAGAACGGATCGATCATGGAAAGATAGGATTCATCGCAAGCGAGAAGCCCCTGAAACGGGGATACCTGATACGAAAACCTATCGAATGACAAAATTGCAGATGCACCTTTTCCCGAATTATTGTATAGTAGCTGAACACTGTTTCTGACATCGCCTGGCTCGCAACACATGCCAAGGGAGACAAGGATCGTACGGATAATGAAAAGAAACCGATCTTCATGGCGGACTATCATGCTGCTGGTCACGTCGCTCTGCCTTATATCGATGGGAACGCTGTCTGCGAAAACGATGGTTGACGGCTGGCGCTTCCTCACTTCCTGCCCCTCGTTCGTATCGTTCGTCGCGGAGGTTAAGAACGCTTTGCCAGTCGAGACCGTCGAAGCATCGTACGAACTGCTGCTGGAGAAACTTCCCGGCTCGGAACTGACCGGACAGCAGCAGGCTCTCACCCAGGCGAAGGCCAATACGATGCTCTCCCGCTATTACACAGAGACAAAGCCAAAACGGACGGCCGATGCGAAGCGGCTTCTGAAAGAGGCCTCTCTGCTTCTCGACACCGCCAGTGAGCAGGAACTCCACGAACCTGTCGCCTTGACACTGGAAGCCGACATCGACTCGATCTGGTATCTGATCAGTTCGTTGAATGTCTCGAAAGGAATCAGTTCCACGAAACTGACCGATAGGGCATGGGATCTGTTTCCGGAAGAAATTTCAGTCCAGCTCATGAAAGCGAACAGGTTGCTCTATGCGCCTGCCATCGGAGGGGGCGACACGAAACAAGCGCTCCAGCTGTTCCTTGAACTGATGGAGCAAGCCCGCGGACAGATGGCACCTTGGGACTTGTTCTCCATGTACTCCGGTATCGGAATGGCATGTAGGAAGCTCGGTCTGGACGATCGGGCGATCCAGTATCTGGAAACGGCGCGGCAACTATACTACGGAGACCGGAACATCGACGACGCGCTCGCAGAACTATACGCCAAGGAGAAACCATGACAGTGCCAGTTTTCTTCGGCACCCTGATGCTGGTCATCGGACTGTACGCTACAGTTCTATCCATAGCGAACGTCAGGGCGATCAGAAACCAGACACCGAAAGTCCTCAGCTCGGAAGGGCCGCTCGTATCGGTCCTCATCCCCGCCCGCAACGAAGAACTCTCGCTGGCCGCCTGCATCGAATCATTGACGAAGCAAAGTTACCGGGACATCGAGATTCTGGTGCTCGACGATGAATCTACAGACAGGACATGGGAGATCATCAAGACATACGAAGCGAAGGACCCGCGGGTGCGAGGCATCAAAGGACGCAAGCTTGAAGCCGGCTGGAAGGGCAAGACGTTCGCGATGCAGCAGCTTTCCCAACAGGCGAAAGGCGAATACATCCTGTTCACCGACGCGGACACCGTCCACACCCCGACAAGCGTCGCTTTCGGCTATAGCGTCGCACGGAAGAATGGAGCGGCGCTGGTATCCGGCTACCCTACGGAGAACTGCCCGAACTGGGCCATCGGCACGATCATCTCCGCGATGCTGGTCAATACGGTGCTGTTCGTTCCGCTCGCTTTGCAGAAACGTCGTCCGCATTCCTGTTTTTCCATGGCGATCGGTCAGTACCTGTTCGTCAAACGATCTGATCTGATTGAAATCGATGGATTCAACAGGTTTCGAAACGCCATCACCGACGATATCCACCTCGCAAGGGAATTGGCGCGCAACGGACGGATACAATTGCTTGTCGACGCTTCGGACGCACTTTCATGCACCATGTATCGGAGCACGAAGGAGGCGTTCCTTGGCGTAGAGCGAAGCCTCGCCGGCACGATCCCGCTCCGCCTATGCCCGTTGATTCTCGTCGCCGTCGTCCTCCTGATCGGCTGCGCGATATCCCCGATCATGGCCATCGTTTTCCTTGCGCAGGCTCTGTCAGGGAGCTCCGGCCTTCTTGTACCTGCGATCCTTACCGCCATTGGAGCCTTGCTTTTATTCGGCACTTGGGCGGCGATGGCGAAGTTTCACAAGTATTCCGCCTCTATCGGATGGTCAGGACCCGTTACGTTCCTGTGGATCTGCGCGATGTATCTTCATGGTCTGGCCCGGACCTTTTCGAAAAAGGGGTTTAGCTGGAAAGGCAGGGAAATCTGAGGTTTCCGGTCTTTTGGTATGAGTTGATTGAGAAAAAAATTGCGATTCATGCGTTTTTTTTACTTTTCCCTTGCGTTTTAAGGCGAAAATGCTACTATTATTAGCAAGAAATATTGAGGAGGCACGCATGACCATTCATGAGCAGATTGTAGCACAGTATGAGACGTACATCGCCGAAAACGCAAAGTTCACCGAAAAAGGTGTTAAGGCTTCTGCCGCCAGGGCTCGCAAGGCGTTGGGCGAAATCGCAAAGCTGTGCAAAGAGCGGAGAAAGGAAATCCAAGACGAAAAAACCGCTGAGTAACTCATGGCGTTCTCGCGTTTGTTGTAGTCGGGTTGGATTTCAACCCGATTTTTTATCTGTGCAGGAAGTCGGGAAGATACACTGCCGGGCAAGGGGCTTCCGTGCCCGGCATGACACAAAGCTCCGACCGCTAGAGAATCTGCTGAAGGCCGAGCCGGCTCACCTTGAAGATGAATTGGACGATCTCCGAGGAATCCTCCTTGAAACCGCCCAGTACCCAGGCCTGGATGATGCCGATGCTCCCGTTCACGATGAACGTATACAGCCATTCCAGATGCACAGGATTGATCGCCATCGGCGCTATGGAGGCCTTCCACTGCGCGATGGTTTTATCATGCGCCACCGTGAGCACCTTCCACAGGAATTCCTTATCTCCATGGTCGCTGAACAGCACCTTGCAAAGATCCCCGTTCTTCTCGATCGTATGGAAAATCTCGTACAGCAGATCGAGGGTGGACTCCATTTCCAACGTCCGTTCTATCGCACTACGGATTTCATCGTACAATTCCTGCTGAATTTGGTTGAGAAGATCATACTGATCGCTGTAATGGGAATAGAAGGTCCCCCGGTTCACGTTCGCAAGCGCACAGATATCCGTCACGGAAATCTTACTGATCGGTTGCCTCTTCAGTAGCTCGAGTAAGCTCTGTCGGAGAACCATACGGGAATACTGCACCCGCCTATCGAGTTTCTTTGTCTTCGTTTGCATTACACCACACCCCTTCGATGGTTTATAGCACGACTACCGACTTCCTTTACAACAAAAGCATACCCGGAGGCGTGAAAAGAGACAAGGAATTTACACGATAAAAACTTGTACAAATTGGAAAAAACAAAAAAAGACAAAAAACAGGGCGTAGCGAAAGACTACAAACAGACTAAAGCGACACCCTGCGTTGAATATGAATCGTAATCTTGGGCTACAGGAATGAACGCAGCACCTCCAGATGCTTGGCGCCCTTCTCCAATTTTTCTTCGAACTCCGCCTGCTTCGCCCGCTCTTTTTCCACTGCCTCCGGCTTCGCATTGGCAACGAACTTCTCATTGGAAAGTTTCGCCATCACCCCTGCCAGACTCTGTTCGGCCTTCGCAAGATCCGCCTCAAGCCGCTGGATCTCATGGTTGATGTCGATAGCCTCCTTGATGAACACGAAGCACTCAAACCCGGATCCGGCGACAGGAACCGCACCGGAGATGTCCGTCTCATGGGTCGCATCGATCACAAGTTCCCCGGCATTGATGAAGCCTGCGAGCAGATCCTTGCGCTCCTCGAAGAATGCGGTGGCGATGAAACCGGCATCGGGACGAATAACGACATGCAGCTTCTTCTCAGGACCAATCTGCAATTCTCCCCTCAGGTTCCTCACCACTCTAACAGCGGACTGCATTGCTCCGACGATAGCCGCTTCGGCAGGGAACGAACGCCCCTCCTCCCATCGGGGATACCGGGACACGATCAGCTGGTCATGGACGTTCGGCAGCTTCGCATAGATTTCCTCGGTAATGAACGATAGGAACGGATGCATCAAGCGCATGGACTCGGCGAGCAGATCCAGGAGCAGCGATACCGCGCGATCTTTCTCGTCCGTATCCTCGCTGTATAAGGAATGCTTCACCGCTTCGACATACCAATCGCAGAAATCGTTCCAGAAGAAGTCATAGACAGCCTGCGCAGCATCGTTGAACCGATAGTTCGACATGGCCGCCTCGACCTTGGCGGCGGCTTCGTTCAACTCGTGATATATCCAACGGTCCATCGTCTGCAGTTCGATCCCCGACACGTCGACCAGTTCCCTTCCCTCGAGATTCATCAGCAGGAACCGTGCGGCGTTCCATATTTTGTTGGCGAAGCGTGATCCCATCTTGAACGAATCCATGTCGATGAGCACGTCCTGCCCCTGCGCAGCAAGATAACAGAGCGTGAACTTCATAGCATCGGCGCCATACATATCGACGACATCCAGCGGATCGATGCCGTTTCCAAGGGATTTGGACATCTTCCTCCCCTGCCGGTCCCGTACCAAACCGGTGATGTATATGTCCTTGAACGGGACTTCTCCCATGAACTCCAGCGAAGCCATGATCATACGCGACACCCAGAAGAAGATGATGTCGTAGGCCGTGATCAGCGTCGAAGTCGGGAAGAACGTCGCCAGATCCGGCGTCTTGTCAGGCCAACCGAGGGTGCTGAACGGCCAGAGCCAGGAGGAGAACCAGGTATCGAGCACATCGGTCTCCTGGTGGATATGGGAACTCCCGCATTTCGAACACACGGAGGGATCGTCACGCATGACCATCATTTCACCGCAATCGTCGCAATACCAGACCGGAATCCGATGTCCCCACCAGAGCTGGCGACTGATGCACCAGTCCCGGATGTTCTCGAGCCAGTGGGAGTAGGTGTTCTCCCACCGTCGGGGATAGAACACGATCTCACCATTGCGCCATGCATCCAGAGCCTTGTTCGCCATACCCTGCATCCGGACGAACCATTGCTCGGACAGATACGGTTCTATGACCGTGCCGCAACGATAGCAGTGCCCCACCTCGTGGTTGTGCTCCGTTTCCTTGACCAGGTATCCCTGCTCCTGCAAGTCCGCGACGACCAGCGAGCGAGCCTCCACGGCGGGAAGGTTCCGATATTTCTCGGGCACGTTGTCATTCAAGGTTCCATCCGGGTTGAGGATGTTGATCGATTCCAATCCCTGCCGGCGTCCGCATTCCCAGTCGTTTGGATCATGGGCGGGCGTGATCTTCACCATGCCGGTTCCGAATTCCATCTCTACGAAACTGTCGGCGATGATAGGAATCTTGCGATCTGTCAACGGAAGGTCGAGCAACTTCCCTACGATATGCTTATAGCGCTCATCGTCGGGATGAACGGCCACGGCGACATCGCCGAACATCGTTTCCGGACGGGTCGTAGCCACGGTGATGAAGCCGGATCCATCGCTATACGGATAGCGCACATCGTAGAGCTTTCCAGGCAGCTCCTTGTATTCGACCTCGTCGTCCGCCAGAGCGGTTCCGCACTTCGGACAGTAGTTCACCAGATAGTTTCCCTTGTAGATGAGGCCACGCTCATACAAGGTGACGAAAGATTCCCGCACGGCACGGCTCAACCCTTCGTCCATCGTAAAGCGCTCATGATCCCAGTCGCAGGAACATCCGATCTTCTCCAGCTGTCTTGCGATGATATCGTGATGCTTCTCTTTCACCTGCCAGGTCCGCTCCACGAATTTCTCGCGGCCGAGATCCTGACGCCGCAGTCCTTCATTTGCAAGCTGACGTTCGACGACGTTCTGCGTCGCGATTCCCGCATGATCGGTGCCCGGCACCCAGAGCGTGGGACGCCCATGCATCCGCCAATAGCGGATCACGATATCCTGCAGGGAATTGTTCAAGGCGTGCCCCATGTGGAGGATTCCGGTTACGTTCGGTGGAGGCATTACGATCGTAAACGGCTTCCCATCCCCTTCCTGGGGTCCGAACAGCCCGCTTTTCTTCCACTCTTCGTAAATACGGTCCTCGAAGTCCTTCGGATTATAGGACTTCTCCAGTTCCACAGCCTTCATGGCACGCCTCCTGGCAGTCAAAAATAATGCATCAATCGTAGCAGAAACAGACGCTAAATACAATCGGTCCGGCGGGTCCGGAAGGTGCTGTCCGGCAGGGAATCCCGTTATAGAATGTCGTAGAGATCCTGATATTCAGCACCGGACATCTTCCATGAATTGTCTTCCGACATCCCCCGTTTCTGGATCTTCAGCCAGGAATCCGGTCGATCCCGATAGACGGAATGCGCATGATCGATCCTGTCCAGCAATTCCCACGACGTGTATCCGGCGAAAGAAAACCCGTTTCCACGCTCTTCGTACTCATTGTACGGTTCTACGGTATCCTTCAATCCGCCTACTTCGTGCACGATAGGAACGGTTCCATACCGCAAGGCTATCAGCTGCGTCAGTCCGCAAGGTTCGAAAGCGGAGGGGACTAGCAGCGCATCGACGCCCGCATAGATCCTATGTGCGAGATCATCCGAATACATGATCCTGGCGGACACCTGACAGGGGAACTTGTCCTGATAGTAGCGGAACATGTTCTCGAAATGCCTGTCGCCCGTACCGAGGACTATGAGCCCGATTCCTCGAAAGCAAAGCTTGTCCATGATCCGATCCACAAGATCCAGCCCCTTCTGGTCCGTCAGGCGGGAAACGATCCCCAACGTGAAGGTCCCGTCGTCCGGCTTCAGTCCCAGCTCGTGCTGCAACGCGCGTTTGTTCGCCGTTTTTCCCGCGGAAACGTCATCGATGCCATACCGAACGGGAATCGCGTCATCACACGCCGGATTCCATATATCATAGTCTATCCCATTGACGATCCCCAGCAGTCTGTCGCTTCTCCAGTTGAGGATATCGTCCAGTCCTTCCCCGAACGCGGGGCTTTGCATCTCCTGAGCATACGTCCTGCTGACAGTGGTCACATAGTCGGAATAGACGATTCCTCCGCGAAGCATGCTGCAGTTCCAGCCATCGAAACCGACATTCCGATCCTGGAACGGGCTGACCATCCGGCCGGGCATGAAACATTCGTCAGGCAATCCCGATATCCACCTGATATGACCGACATCCCAGTTCCCCTGGAACCGCAGGTTGTGGATCGTCATGATCGTCCTGATGCCGCGGAAGAACGGATCGCCCTGAAACACCGTGTTCAGATAGACGGGAACGAGGGACGACTGCCAGTCGTGGCAGTGGATGATGTCGGGACGGAAACCGATGAGAGGAAGGCAAGAAAGGACTGCCTTTGAAAAATATGCGAACCGTTCAAGGTCCTGGAACATGTCGTAGTACGGGACATATCCGCCGAAATACCGCTCATTGTCGATGAAATAGTATACAATGCCATCAAGCACCAGCTCGTGGACTCCTACATAGACCCGGTCGTCCATCTGAAAATAATACAGAACCCGCTCTTCTTTTCTGTATGAATCCCTGATCGAATGGTAGTTGGGAAGGATGACCCGTACATCGTACCGGGTACGGTCTAGGTATTTCGGCAGACTTCCGACGACATCGGCCAAGCCTCCGGTCTTGACGAAAGGCACGCATTCAGATGCGACGAACAGGATTTTCTTCATGAAGCAGTCCCTACTGGAGTAATTGTTTTTGAATGTACTCCGAAGCGGAGAATTAGTCCATGGGAGCTAGAAAGAAAACCGAGGCGAGATATCGTCCGAGGAAACCCATCGAACCATGAATCCGCATCGTACGAAAAAAAACTGTCCCTAGGACAAAAGCCCCAGGAACAGCTTCCATGATGTCGCGCCCGATTCCTGAATTTTCAGTTCACAGAACGGGTTCGTCGGAAACGGGTTCCGACTGAGGTTGCCCGACGGCACTCGTCGGATCCAGCGGCGTGATGCCCTTCAGCCTGACATCGACGTCGTATCCCTTTCCATCGAGATATTTCAGAATCTCCTCCAACGAGTAGCTGTCCAATGTCCGAGAGGCCGCGATGTTGTCCGAAGCACGGACCTGCATGATATTCGCGCTATCGACGTTCATCGACATTCCTGGGATGATTTCGGCGGTCTGGTCGCCGCTGGTGCCGAAGAGCACGAACGCTCCGATGAACACGACGACGAACGCTGCGGCGGCGGTGATGATCGTCGGGATTCCAACTCGTAGCTTACGATGGAAAAAACTGATCTTTCGCTTCTTGTTGAGATAGTTATGTTCGATAAAAGAGAGCACCTTCGCCTGATGCGGGGCGATCTCCTCGTCGGTCAGCACAGCTCCCGCAATGACTTCATGAAGCTTCTTCAGTTGTTCGTATCGTGCTTTGCATGCGGGACAATAGCTGAGGTGTTCCTCAACCTGCGTCTTCCACGGTTCAGCCAGTTCGCCGTCGAGGTAGGTATTCAGTATTTGGTCATCAAGGCACATTCACTTCCTCCCGGTCAAGCATCGACTCCATCATTTTACGAGCCCGATGCACCCTGACCTTCACATTGCTCTCGGAAATCTGGAGAACTTTGCCGATCTGCTTGTAGTCCATGTCCGCGTACTCCTTCAATACGATCACGGACCGGAACTTCTCTGGTAGCTTCTCGACCGCTTCACGAACCAAAGCCTGCGTCTCCTTGAGCACCAGTTCGTCTCCGCCGTCCTTGTATGAGCCAGGCGCCGGCATTTTCTTGATCTTATCAATCATCCCCTGCTCTCGCATCTTCCGCTTCACATGGTTGATGGCGAGATTCTTCGTCACCCGGATCAGCCAGTACTTGGCGTCATCTTCGGAAGCGAACTCCATGTCCTTGTCATAGAACCTGATGAACGCTTCCTGGCAGATATCCTCGGCAACGTCGATGTTGTATGTCACATGGTACGCGACCTTCATCACGACAGGGAACACATCTTCATAGACTTGCCGGAACATCTGCTCGTCACTACTTTTGATTTCCATATCTTTAACAACAAACCTTGATGACGGTTACATCTTTTTCATGAGCCGAGTGCCATCCGGAGTGTCCTTCACGGCATATCCCATGGCGTCCAGCTTGTCTCTGATTTCGTCGGCGAGCGCATAGTCGCGGGCCTTCTTGGCCTCCACGCGACGCGCCACCAACGCCAACGCCTCCGGGTCGTCGACGATCGATTCCTCGGCCTGTCTGGCCGACAGCGATTCGAAGCCCAACCCGAGGATCGTATCCATCCGGTACGCTGCGGCAAGCTTCTCCGCAGGGGAGATCGTGTCATCTTTCAGAAGTCCCCACAGATCCGCAAGCCCCCTCGGAGTATTCAGATCGTTGAACACATGTTCGTCGAACGATGCGCACCAGCGTGAAGCCGCCTCCCCCAGGCTCTTCGCAGGAGCGGCTCCGGCTTTCAACGCAGCGATGCGATCGAACAGATTGCCTCTGGCTGTGCGGGCTGTGTCCATCGCCTGCCAGGAGAACTTGAGCTGGGACCGATAATGTCCTCCAAGGATGAAGAAACGGTAGTCCATCGGATCGTAGCCCTTGGACGTGAGCACGGACAGTGTCAGGAATTCGCCCGAACTCTTGCTCATCTTGCCGGTATCGTTGAGAAGAAACTCGCCGTGCAGCCAGTAGTTGACCCAGGTATGGCCGGTGGCGGCCTCGCTTTGAGCGATCTCGTTGGTATGATGGATGGGTATCGCGTCGATGCCTCCGCAATGGATGTCGAAATGCTCGCCCAGATATTTCATGCTCATCGCAGAACATTCGATGTGCCAGCCGGGATAGCCGCGCCCCCAGGGGGAGTCCCACATCATCGCCTGCTCGCCGAACTTGCTATTGGTGAACCAGAGGACGAAATCCTTCGGATTGCGCTTGTTGTCATCCACGTCGATCCTGGCTCCGCTTCGCAGTTCGTTCAGATCCAGACGGGCGAGCCGTCCATAGTCGGGAAACGTGTCGATGCTGAAATAGACATTTCCGCCGGCGACATATGTATGCCCACCCTTCTCAAGCCGCTGGATCAAAGCGATCATATCCGCGACATGGTCGGTCGCCTTGCAGGTGATGTCGGGACGGAGATTGTGCAATGCGTCGAAGTCCTTGAAAAAGGCCTCGGTGTAGAACCTGGCGATATCCCAGACGCTCTTACCGGATTCCCTGGCGCTCTTTTCCATCTTGTCTTCGCCATCGTCGCCATCGCCGGTCAGATGCCCGACATCGGTGATGTTCATGACATGGGTGACTTTGTACCCGGCATGGAGCAACGTCCGCTTGAGCACATCCTCGAAGATATATGTACGGAGGTTGCCGATATGCGCGTAATTGTACACGGTGGGGCCGCAACAGTACATCTTTACCGTTTCATCGGAAATCGGTTTGAACTGTTCGACTGAGCGGGACATCGTATTGTACAAAGAAATAGGCATGCAAGGGACTCCTTCCTTCGGCTCGAAAGCTTGTTGTCCGAGCCGAGAAAACGGGATACTATAGTACCCGTATGCATACAACAATACGCAATACCGGTGAAAAAATCAATGCAGACTTTTTTGCCGACGGACATCGTGCCGCCATGGACGCCGTCCAAAGGACGGGAAACGGAGGAGATGCGAAATGAATTCCCAGCAGACCGACGAGCCCTTGATCGAACGCAATGTCCCGCTGGCCGAGCATACGACATTCAAATGCGGAGGTGCCGCGGACTACGCCGCGACACCTCATTCGCTACAGGAACTTCGCGACGCTCTCGCGTTTGCGAGAATGAACGAGCTTCCCGTCACAGTGCTCGGAGGAGGATCGAACGTCCTGGTCAGCGACAGGGGCGTGCGCGGTCTGGTCCTGTTTACAAGAAAGCTCTCGAGCTGCCATGTCAGGGGGGAGCTGCTATGTGCTCGATGCGGACTCTCCCTGGACAAAGCGATCAACATCTCCATCGAACACGGGCTTACGGGCATGGAGCTGCTCGGAGGAATCCCGGGATCGGTCGGGGGCGCAGTGGCGGGCAACACGGGGGTAGCCGGGATGCAGATCGGAGATCTGCTCGAATATGTCGACTATCTGACGTTCGACGGAGCCGCCCACAGGCTCGAAGTCTTTCCCGACATGTTTCCGTACAGAAGTTCGCCGTTTACAGGGAAAAACGACAGAATCATCTTCGAAATCGGATTCCGTCTGGCGCCAACGAACCAGTCGTCGGAAGCGAGGCTGCGCAAGGAGGCCGCCAGAACCCGCCGCAAGCAGGCAGGCCAATACGACGTTCCTTCCGCCGGCTGCATGTTCAAGAACCCGAGCCCCGCGGTTTCGGCTGGCAAGCTGATCGATGAATGCGACTTCAAAGGAAAACGCTTGGGAGGGGCGCGGGTCAGTCCCTCCCATGCGAACTTTTTCCTGAACCCCGACCATACGGCGACCAGCAGGGATATCTGGATGCTTTCCGAACAAATCCGCAGAGCGGTCCTGGAAAAAACTGGATTCGCCCTGGAACGGGAACTTCGTCTAATAGGCGAATGGCGCGACGAGGATCTGCGACTGGACGGCAATCCTTCATAGGTTCCGGGAACACGATATCGTCACGGTCCTGCGTGAATCGAGCCTGACGGAAAGAAGTCCGAAGCGAGTGTCTGTCTGCGCTTCGATAGCGGCGTCGATAGCGCTGTCGTCCCACTGGAGGACGGCCGCACCCGCCCTGCATCGCAGCCGGAAACCGGAAACTTCGTTGAGCGACCGACCAGCCACTCGAGCCCAGGACAGACGCCCGTCCACCCGTATCTGGGTCCCTTTTGCGGGAAGCTTCACTTCGATAGTAGCAAAGCGCTCCGAGCGTCTTCTGCCGTCAGAAAGCCAGGCAGTGGTATCTTTGCAAGTGAACCCGGCATACGCACCGTCTTTTCGCACAGAAATAGCGACTTCCAGCAGAACATCGCGTCGCTGAACAGAACCACCGTAGACAGCCGGAGCATGCACGTCGTCGCGATAGGTTACGGAAGCGGATACGGACGGCGCATCATAGCCGAGGCATGCATCCAGCCGACGAAGAACCCGGTGCTGAGAACCGACCGGAACGGACAACTGGAAGATCCCGTCGTCGCGGCCATGGAACACGGACATCGACAGGTCGTTCTTCCTTGCGCGGACGGCCCAGGACCAAGCGGAACCGAAGCCAAGGAACCGATCAAATCCGGCCTTGCAGGTCGCCGAAGTCTGGATGGAGCATTCTCCCAGGTCGAGAGTTCCCGACTCGATCCGTCCTATGGAGATCAGCGCATCGGAAGGCCGGACCGTCGTCCAATCCACGGTAATCGGCAGGGATGCGATATCGAACGCGGGACAATGGACCAGCATCAGTCCCGCCGCAAGCTCAGCACGATCCACCGTCGTACGGGCGAGAGCCAGGGAAACAAGGCGCCCATGACCGTTCCATACAGGATACCCTGCCCCGACGGCCCACTCCGGTCCGGCACCGGGCCGGGACGAAACATGCTCCACGGCGATTCCGGGAATCGTATAGGAACTTTCCCCTCCGACGGCTGACGAAAAAAAACCATCCGAACGTGAAAATCGACCGATCGGCATCGCCCGGAAAAGTTCTTCCGCGATACCGAGCGGACGTAGCCACCCGATGCGGATCGCGCCGCCCGTACGGGAGGTCCCGACACAGGAACACCTCAGCAGGACCGTACCGGGAAAAGCGGAGGATACTCCGGCCTTTTGACGGAATTCCACCTGCACCCGGCACTCGTTCAGATGGAAGATATTCCCCCCTCCCGTCGGATAGGAAACGGTCATGCTCCCCCACTGCCGACGGGACGTTCCGCGACAGGAAACTCCGAAAGACAGATCGCAATCGGGAACGCCCTCCTCCGCATGTCCGGTGCCGGCGAATCCCACATCATCCGCATTCGCGGACAGCGGGGAAAAAAAGATGGCGAGGAGCATGGATACAAATGCAACCAGCATCCTCATTCCTGATGTTCTTGAATACTGAACCATACCTTCCCAGATGAAAAGTCCGCCGGATGATTCAAAAACTCCGGCATCAAGTGGAACACGCCGCGACACAAGGACGACTCAGCGTAAAATGATGGAGAAAAACGCCGTTTCCCGCCGGTTTCTCCCGTTGCAATTTTCCCTGATCCATGCGACAATTTTTGATGCATTCTTTTCCAATACAATACGAAGTATGATATATATTCTGTGATACAAGAATCGAGGAGTGTTTTTCATGGTTATTTTGACTCTGAACTGTGGTAGTTCTTCCGCGAAGTACCAAGTGTACGATTGGGAGAACAAGGATGTCTTGGCCGTAGGTGTCGTGGAACGCATCGGTCTGGATTATTCGACGATCGAACATAACGCCGTCGGCAAGCCCCGGTATGCTACCAAGTTCTCTTCTCCCACCCACAAGGAAGCGATCGAGCTGATCATCAGCCTGCTGCTGGACAAGGAATTCGGCGTCATCTCCGACTTGTCCCAGATTGGGGCGGTCGGGCATCGCGTCCTGCACGGCGGAGAGATCTTCAAGAAATCGACGCTGGTGACCGATGAAGTCGTGGAACAGCTCAAAGGCCTGATTCCGCTCGGGCCGCTGCACATGCCGGCGAACATCATGGGCATCGAAGCGGCGAGGAAAGTCATGCCGTCCATCCCCCATGCCATCGTCATGGACACGGCATGGCACCAGACCATGCCGCCCGAGGCATACATGTACGCGGTACCGTATGAATGGTACACGAAATACAATGTGCGCCGCTACGGCTTCCACGGAACCAGCCACCTGTACTGTGCAAAGCGCTCGGCGGTGCTGCTGGGAAAACCGAACGAAGACACCAACGTCATCATCTGCCACATCGGCAACGGCGCATCGGTCTGTGCGGTGAAGAACGGCGTGTGCATCGATACTTCCATGGGGCTCACTCCGCTGGAAGGGCTGGTCATGGGGAGCCGCTCCGGAGACCTCGACCCTGCGATCCTCCCGTATATCATGAACCATACCGGAATGACCCCGACGGAAATGGACACGACCCTCAACAAAAAAAGCGGATTGATCGGCATCTGCGGGAAAAGCGACAGAAGGGATGTCCATCAGGCGGCCGATGCAGGAGATGCGAAAGCCCAGCTGGCCATAGACATGGAATGTCATAGGATCAAGAAGTACATCGGGGCATACGCGGCCTTGCTGGGGAACGTCGATGCGGTCGTGTTCACCGCCGGAGTCGGAGAAATGGGCGGCCACATCCGCAAGGGATCGTGCATAGGGCTGGAGAACCTCGGCATCAAGCTTGAACTCGAGAAAAATGATCTGGCATATTGCCGCAATGCGGAACTGGAGATCAGCGCGGACGATTCACCGGTCAAGATATTCGTCATCCCCACCGACGAGGAACTGGTAATCACCGAGGACGCCTATGCCTTGATGAACGGAACATATGACATCCATACCAACTTCCACTACACGTTCGAAGACAAGGAGTACGTCAACAAAGCCCGTGAGCGAGGCCTCGTCGAGAACCTGAAGAAGAAACCGGAGCTGGAACGCATCATAGTCCATGCAAAATGACTGTTCAGGCTGAGATAGTTGCCGCGGGAGGACTCCCGCGGCATTTTTTTTCCATATCAAGCGTTGGCTTTCCTGACCATGACGTCCAGCCGTCCGTAGAGAACTGCGGCGATCACCTCGGCCGCCACGGAGAACACGATGATCGCCCAAATCAGATCCTTGTCGTACAGCCACCCCATCAGCCCGGCGCCGCACATGAGGGCAAGACCGTAGCTTGTGTTGAACACGCCATAGCCCGTACCGCGCTTGTCGAACGGCGTGACATCGGCGATCGCAGAACGCATCACCGTTTCCTGCACACCCATGATCATGCCGAAAACGACCATTCCGGCGACGATCAGCGAAGGCTTGCGACTCAGCGCCAGAATCGGGAGCAGACAGGAAAGGGTCGGAAGGACGATCAGAAGCAGCAGTCCGCCCGCCTTCCTCGATAGCTTTTCCTTCGCGAAATCATAGATTTTTCCGACCGCCAGCGCCGTCGCCGCATCCACGATCATCGCAAGCGAATACAACAACGTGATGTTTCCGTCAGACAGCAGATCCTCCGCCTTCAGATGGTAGCCGATCGTGCTGAAATTGACGAACCCTAAGGTACAGAAGAACGTAAACGCAGTATACATCCAGAAAATCGGCTGAAGACGCTGTGGATGTCGCCGACGATCGGGAGGAACAGCCAGACGGTTTGCGCTGACACGGATATACACGAACGTGAGAAACACTATCAGCGCAACGTAGGGAACCACCAGGAGACGGTACCCCGCTTGATATTGGGCAATGCCGTTCTTGCCCGCGAGAAAGAACACCAGCGTGAAAAGGAGGGGACCGAGGAACGCGCCTATCTGGTCAAGCGCCTCCTGAAGACCGAAAGCGAAGCCGATACCGACCTGCTTGTCGGCGACTTCGGAAAGGATTGTATCCTTGGCGGGGCTCCGCAGCGCTTTGCCGATCCGTTCGGCGAGAATCAGTACGACCAGAATGTTCCAGTCCGCAGTCAAGCCCATGAGCGGCACTACGAGCAACATGCCGTATCCGATGAACATGAACAGCCAGTGCTTTTTCGACTTGTCGATCAGAAGACCCGACACCAGCCGGATTCCATACCCGAGGAATTCTCCGAGACCGAACACCAGCCCGACTTGCGAGGCGCTGATCCCAAGCAAGTTCAGATACTGGCTGTTGCCACCCCTCGCCGCTTCGTACACGACATCACCCAGCAGACTGATCACACCGAACATGATGATGACCGTGACCGCCGGAGAAACACGTTTCGACGTATTCCTCATGCTACCTCTCCTCACCGAACCCGGCTTCGGTATTCTCCCGGTAGATGCTTGCGGCGAATTCCGTCAGCAATCGCCTGCATTCGTCAAGAGCCGCCTCCGCATCGCTGCGCGAAGCCACGCTGAAGAAATCCCGGGTTACGATGCGCTCCAGCCAGTCGGAAAGTCTGCCGCAACGCGCTTCATTCTCCTCCAGTTCGATGTAAGTGAAGTTACCGTTCTTGGTCTCCTTGTCGATTTCTGAAAAAAATTCCTGGCAATTGTCAATGAACTCCCTGTATTCACAATCCCTCGCCACATTGAATAAAGAAACAATCTCGTCGTCGCTTCTCGATTCGATGAATCCGGCACGGGCGCAATGAGCCGTTCCTCCTCCATCGAGGATTTCTTCCGAAATCAAGGAGAGCTCCTGCTGATGTCCAGGGGAATCCGGCAGCACCCAGAGAGACTGGCAGAGGGTCACCGCCCCGCACTTCTTGAGTTTCCTCCATACGCTGACTCGTACGCTTGACTGGGTTCTCGACAACGAGAACGCCAGCACGAGCCACGACCGTTCCTGCATATCGCTCCTCCACGTGCGACGACCTTTGAATGTAATACATATTACATTCTACGAGCCGACAGAAGATTGTCAAGCACGTACCCCAGTCCCAAGGGCGGGAGCAACAAGAAACCCGTCAGGGCTTGATATATGCGTACCCATCCGTCTGCTTCTGGGCAAGTTCCACGACTCCGGCCGGAACCACGGTCACGAACGGGAACAACGCTTCGGCGGAAATCTTCAGGTTGTTCAAGGCGTTGTTGCACGCCGCGAAGGAAACCCCGACCCGCGCGAGATCGTTGAACTGCTCCTCGAGGCCGATCGCCCGGGAGTATGCGGCCACGAGCTGCTGGACCGCAGGACCGTTCGCGACGATCTCGATCTGGTACAAGGTCTGGTCAGTATGATAAAACGCCGCCATATTCCTTGCGTTGGCGATGCAGAGACTCCAGCGTTCCGGGTCATCAACGTGAAAAATCGCTTTCATTTCGCTACCTCCCGCTTGGATACAATACTACTCATATTTCGCGAGAAAAGCCACTCAGAGAGAATATCCTAAGCGGGATTGTAGAGATTGCTCGTCGGAAATTTCGGTTCGCTAGTCACATTGATCCCCAGCTTGCGTAGCCCAGTCGAATCGCCGGCGCTCGGAATGTGGGTCATGTGGGCTTCGCACCCGCTCAGCTGCGGCAGGCGCTCCAGTGCCGCCTGGGCGGTCGGATTGATCGTCGCGCTCATTGCGAGACAGATCAGCATCTCGTCGAGGTTCAGGCTGACACCGCGCCCACGCAGAACATCCCGCTTCATCGCCGTGATCGAGCTGATGATCGCCTTGGGAATCAGGTCGATCGACTGCGGAATCTGCGCCAGATGCTTCAGAGCGTTGAGCACCAGTGACGACGAGGCGTGCATCAATGAGGAATTCCATGACGTGACGATCGTTCCGTCGTGCAGTTCCAGAGCCGCGGCGCACGTGATTCCCGAGTTTCCTCGCTTCGTCTCGATCGCATATGACAGCGCCTGTTCCGCCGCAGGAACGCACGGACGCATCGACGGGGCGAGACCGGAAGCCTCCATGATCGCCTTGGAACGATTGACTGTTTCCAGCGCGCCGATTCCCTGAGCGTACTCGCACACCGCACGGAAATACCTGCGGATGATCTCCTGGTTGGCGGCGTCGCGGACAGCCTGGTCGTCCACGATGCCGAATCCGCAGCGATTCACACCCATGTCGGTCGGAGACTTATATACGCATTCGGCGCCGGTGATCTTCTCCAATATCCGCTTGAGAAGCGGATAGGCCTCGAGATCCCGCGAATAATTGACAGCGGGTACTCCATATGCCGACAGATGGAAATGGTCGATCAGATTGATATCGCCGATATCCGCGGTGGCCGCTTCGTAGGCGATGTTCACAGGATGATCGATCGGTAAGTTCCAGATCGGAAACGTCTCGAACTTGGCGTAGCCGCTATGTCGGCCGGCACGATAGTCATGGTACATCTGCGAAAGGCAGGTCGCGAGCTTGCCGCTCCCCGGACCGGGAGCGGTTACGATCACCACGGGGCGGTCGGTCTCGATATAGGGATTGGCCCCATATCCCTCATCGCTTACGATCAAGTCGACATCGTTCGGATAGCCCCTGGACGCCATGTGGGTATAGACAGAGATACCCCGGCGCTCCAGACGATCCTTGAACTGGAGCACCGCCGGCTCGCCGTCGAAACGGGTAATGACGACCCGGCTGACGGAAATGCCCCATGCGGCGAAATCATCGATCATCTTGAATACGTCGGCATCGTAGGTGATGCCGAAATCGCTACGCATCTTGCGCCGCTCGATATCGCCGGCGTGGATGCAGATGATCACGTCGATCTGATCCTTGAAGGACTGGAACACCCTCATCTTCACGTTCGGATCGAATCCCGGCAGCACGCGAGACGCATGATAGTCGTACAGCAGTTTCCCGCCGCATTCCAGATAGAGCTTTCCGTCGCATCTCTGCATCCGATCCAGAATGAAGTGTTTCTGTTCCTCCAAATACCTCTCGTTGTCGAAGCCGATCCTGTTCATGCGCGTTCCTTCCCCATTTCCGCCATAGATTGAAAAGTCGTAAAAACAAAAAAAGAAAACGAGGAAACGAAACGTTCCCTCGCTAATGAAAAACTATTTCCAGACGATATCGGAAGCTATTTTGTCCGCGACCGTTTCGCTGAACAATTGCCCGATGATCGCCAATGCGAATTCGACGGCACAGCCGGCACCCCTGGCGGTGACGACATTACCGTCGACGACGACACGTTCGGCGCCGAACTCAATCGACGGACATGCCGTTTCCTGCCCTGGGTAGCAGACAGCCTTCCGTCCTTCAAGCAGACCGGCGGGACCAAGGACGACCGCCGGAGCCGCGCAGATCGCGCAGATCAGCTTGCCGCGGGAAGACAGCTCCACCAGACGGTGCATGACATCCCAGCTATGGGCAAGATTGATCGATCCCGGCATCCCTCCGGGGCAGACCATGCAGTCGAAATCGGTCGGAGCCTCGGAGACTTCCATGTCGCATACGACAGAAACACCATGCGCCCCCTTGATTTCCTTGGAACCGACTCCGGCCATGACTACTTTCGCACCTGCGCGACGGAGCAGATCGACGGGAACAAGCCCTTCGATCTCTTCGAAGCCTTCGGCGAATACCACAAGCACTTTCGGAACACCCATGAGACACCTCCTATCATTCAAATCATGCCGCCACAAGCCGTACCATGGCCAAATTCGTCGTTCCCGACGCATCTGCGAAACGGCATCAAAGCGGGTTGTGCATCGCTGCATCCATCCGTGCACGACGAAGCAGCTCGCACGCATTGAGAATCGTTTTCTCAGTATCATCCCATCCGATGCAGGCGTCGGTCACGGACACCCCGTAGCGCAGCATCTTTGGGTCCTCGGGAATCCGTTGATTGCCTGCGAACAAATTGCTTTCCAGCATGAAGCCGCGGATTGCGGACTCACCCCAGATACGTTGGTCGATCACCGACCGGAGCACCCGCTTCTGTCGCTCGGGATTCTTGCGCGAGTTGCCGTGGCTGCAATCGATGATGATCGAAGGCGTCAATCCTGCGTCCTTCATCTTCTGCCGGGCAAGCTCAACATCGTCTTCGTAATAGTTCGGCGCCTGATCCCCCCCACGGAGGATCAGATGGCAGCAATCGTTGCCGGTGGTTCGCAGGATCACGTTGTGCCCATCCTTGTCGATACCGATGAACGAAGCGGGGCTTGCCGCTGACTTGACAGCATTGATCGCATTGGTGAGATCCCCGCTGGTACTGTTCTTGAAGCCGACCGCCACGGACAGTCCGCTTGCGAGATTCCGGTGCGTCTGGCTTTCCGTGGTCCTGGCACCGATGGACGACCAACTCATCAGTTCGTCGATATACTGGGGCACGAACGGATCGAGCACCTCGCACCCGACGGGAAGCCCGAGGCTGGTGATCTCCAGCAGCAGGGCCCTCGCCTGTTCGAGACCGAGACCGATGTCGTACGATCCATCCATCTGCGGGTCGAGGATGAAGCCCTTCCACCCGAGGATCGTACGGGGTTTCTCGAAGTAGGTGCGCATCACGACGAACATTTCGTCGCTGACCGTTTCCGACAGATCCTTCAGCCGTCTGGCATAATCGAGCGCACCGTTGCGATCATGAATCGAACACGGGCCGATGATGGCAAGAAGACGGGGATCCTCCCCCTTGATGATCGCGTTTACGACCTTGCGGGAGACGGCGATGCTTTCGCCGACATCCTCCGGCACGGGATATTTCGCCGACAGCATAGCCGGCGTCACCAATGGATCGATCTGTTTGATCCGTACATCTACATTCTGCATGGGTATGAGCCTCGACTCTCCATTATATACCATGAAGCTTCCCCGGGGAACAACCCCGGGCGACGTATCGGGCGCCTCGCCGACATTGCGGAGGGAGTATCTGCGCCGGAGCTTTATCGCCGGGAATCGTCGTTCGGAACATCCGCATCGGACTTGGAATCCTCGTCGACCGGACGTCCGGCATCCTTGCCCTTGGACTTCCTGCGGGCGGCATCGTAGAGGAACCGCTTGATCTTCTGGGTAGGAGTCCGCTGGAACGGTTCTTCCTGCAGTTCCACACCGCTGATCCTGCTCGAGGCGCTCAGTTCCTTGTTCACTTCCTCACGAAGTTTCGCGATATACTTTCCCGCTTCGGTCTTGGCGTCGTTGATGTTGAGCGACATCTTCTCGGCGAAGCCCTCGAGGTCGAGCTTGATCATAGCAAGCAGCCCGCCTTCGTCAGGAACGACAAGGCTTTCCTGGACGAACGACTGGTTGTTGATGACCGACTCTATCAGCTCGGGATAGATATTTTCTCCGGCGGGGCCGAGGATCATCGTCTTGGTCCGTCCCTTGATCGCGAGCCGCCCTTTCCGGTCGAGCGAACCCAGATCTCCGGTACGGAAGTACCCATCCTCGGTAAACGCCTCGTCGGTAAGTTCCTTATTCTCGTAATAGCCGACCATGACGTTTGGCCCTTTCACTTCGATTTCTCCGACCCCGGTCTCGGGATCCTTGTTCGCCAACCGTAGATCAACATGAGGAACGACCTTCCCGATATAGCCCACATGCTGGTCATGGGGACCGCATCCGGCAAGCAGCGGAGCGGTCTCCGTCAATCCATAGCCCAGCGCATACGGGAACCCCGCAGCATGGAGGAACTTCTCGACCTCCGCATCCAGCGGCGCCCCGCCGATTCCAAAGAAACGCAAGCGAGCGCCGAACGTCATCTTCAGCTTTCGACCGATGATCCTGACGATCATCCGCCGCGTAACCGGACATTTCAGCCAGAACTTCAGCCGAGGATTGTCTTTCAGCTTGGGCAGCACCGCGCTCCGATAGACTTTCTCGATCAGCAGCGGAACGCTCAGCATGATGTGTGGCCGAACCTTCTTCAGCGCAGGAAGCAACACGCTCGGCGCAGGCGGCTTGCCCAGATAGTGGATCTCGACACCGCACATCAACACCAGGATCTGCCCGATGGAGAACTCATATACATGGCTCATCGGAAGAATCGAGAGCACTCTGTCGCCTGGACGTATCTTCACGTACATGTCCGTGGACACATCCGCGTTCCATACGATGTTCCGATGGGTCAGCATGACGCCTTTCGGATTTCCTGTCGTCCCGCTCGTGTAGATGAGGCTCGCAAGATCGTTCTCAGCCGGCTCGCGGCCGGCTACTGCCGCCAGTTGCTTCCTGTTCGGCTTGAGCCGGGTCGCATCCCTGCCGGGTGCGTTCGCAAACTGCACGGAGTCGGTGATCTGCGTGCTGATCGGACTGGGGATATGGAACAGATCCTCCATGCGCAGCAGCAGCTTCGTTTCATCGGAAACGAACTCTAGGCATTTCTCGAAATGCCGGGTATTCACAACCACGCCCTTCGCCTGGGAATGGACGAGGATCCGCATGACTTCCTTCGCTGAAAAATCGGGGAGGATCGGAACTGCGACGGCTCCGCAACAGGTGATCCCTAGATATGCGATCAGCCAGGTCGGGGAGCTCTCTCCAAGGATCGCGATCTTGTCGCCCGCTTCCAGCCCCGTTTCCATCAGGTAGCAGGAAACGGAATCGACCATCGCTTTCAGCCGGCCATAGGTGATGCCGCTGTCCTCGTTCCCATAGACCTTCAGTGCAAGTCTTTTCCCGAAGTTGCGTGCGGAACAATCCACGACGGCGCGCATGGTGAACCGATCCACTCTCTTCATCACGAGACCATCGTCCCGTTTGATCTTCCTAGGCTTGACGGGCTTCTTCCCGCCGTCCTTGACTACTTTCTTGCTCATCGATCACTCCAAGGAACCAGAATCAGGCCAGTTCTCCGACATAGGCTTTCCCACGCTCGCATACGGTGAATGCGCCATACCAGACATACCGGCGCGCCCCGCTGGCGACGATCGAAGGATCATTGTTCTCAGCCGACAGATGGATGAAATATACCTGTCTGGCCGACGGATCTTGCGTCGACGGTTCGGAGAACAGGGACGGCACTTCCCCACCGTCCGCCGCCAATGGTCCTATGACTCCCGCCAGCCGCAGGAACTCCAAGGCCTGTTCATTCGACAGATGCCCCCAGGTTCCCGCTATCCGTTTCTTCAACGGATACGGATACGGACCGGTCCGAAGCATCTGTTCATCGTAGTTCGACTCAAGGAACAACACGTCCGCATTCCCGGCCAGGCGCACCATGGTATCGTCATAAGTACCGGTATCGGTCACGATCAGGAACCGACGGCCGGAGGCGTCGATGCGCCATCCCATGGATCCGGCGCTGTCATGCGTGGTGGAAAACCCGTTGAGGACGAACGGACCGATCCGTACTTCGGTTCCGGGATCCACCGTCAGAAGCGATGCAGCGGGTATGTTGAGTTTCGCGCAGACAGTCCGTTCCGTCTCATGCGCCGTACGGCTCATGACCACCGGCAGGCCGGTCTTCCGAGCAAAGACTCCGGCACCGCACCCGTGGTCTGGGTGCAGATGGGTCAGGAACAACGCCTTGACCGATTCGAACGGCACCTGGGCGTATTCAAGCCGGCGTTTCAATTCCTTCAACGAAAAGCCGCAGTCGACAAGCACCGATTCCGTTCCATCGTAGAAGACATAGCTGTTTCCGCAGGAGCCGCTTCCCAGGACGGCGTACCGGATCATGAGGCAGCCCCATGACTGAGCAGGAACGCGGTATCGCACCCTACGCGGCAGGCTCCTTTGCTCCTGAGGACAGGCGTCCGCAACAACTGCCAATGAGCCATCAGCTCTTCCTTCGCGTCAAACGCCCGCCAAGCGTATCCTTCCTTCCGATAGAAAGCTCCGTTTTCATCAATCAGTTCCTCGGCGGAGAAATGACGAAAGATCGACTCCCATTCTCCATCCGACAGGCTGCGTTGCGCAAGATCGACAAACTGATGTTCCAATGATCGCTCCCGACAGAATCGAAGCGCTTTTCGTGTTTCCGGGCATTTTTTCGTTCCGATGATCTGAACCATGCTGAGACATACCGCCTTGTACCATAAAGGGAAGGACATTCCATTCCTTCCCCTATGCGGATAGTACGTAAAAATATTGGAAAAAGCAAGGATTTATTTTGACAAACAGCTCATAAAATGTCAGCAATAGTACATATTTACTATCCGATTAGCATGATTCTACGATGGAAAACGCCCCCGGCCCCACTGTCGTCATGCATACAGAGACTCGATCTGGTCGCGATAGAGCTCCTGGATCCGATGGCGCTTCACGTCCTGCTTCGCGCTCAGTTCCTTGCCGACTTCGAATGAGGCGTCGAGGATCACGAATCGGTTGATTTGTTCAAACGCCTTGAAGCCGTGTTTGGATGAAACAGCGTCTTGGATTTCCTGGTTGATCAGGGACCGGACCTCGGGGATATCTTCGAGATGTTCCCGGTTGATGTACGGAACGTGATTGTCCTTCAGATACCGCTCCACGGCCTTTGCCGAGAGAACGATCAGTGCGCCGAGATACTTCCGATCCTGACCGACGACCACCGCTCGTTCGATATATTCGCTCTCGCACAGCCTGGCCTCGATCGGCACAGGCTCCAGATTCTCGCCTCCTGACAGCACGATCGTGTCCTTGGCCCGACCGCAAATGGAAAAATCGCCGTCATGGGTCCACATTCCCAGATCTCCGGTATCGAGCCAGCCATCCCTGTCGATGACCTGCGCGGTCAGGTCGGGCCGCTTGTAGTAGCCCTGCATCACTTGCGGACCGCGGACCAGGATCACACCCTTCCGTCCCGCAGGGACAGTGTGCCCCGTCTCATCTACGATCTTGATCTCGGTTCCTCCCAGCGGGTGGACAGTCCCACGAATCTGCCTGCGATATTCACGGACGGCCACCACCGGAGCCGACTCCGTAAGTCCGTAGCCGTCGAGCAATGTGACGCCTATCGCCTGGAAGAACGAATCCACCGAAGCGGACAGCGAACCTCCGCCGCTCACCCCAGCGACGAACCGGGTGCCAAGCTTCGCTTTGATCTTCCTGAAAACCAGCGCATCGCCCGCATGCCACAGCGGGACAAGCACCGCCAACGGGAGGATGCTACGCACCACATCCAGCGGACGATTTCGCCGGCGGAATGTCGCCACTCGACCAAAGAACAGATCTGCGTACCGAGCCTTCGCCGTAGCGACCGCTACGAAAAAGTCGAACAGTCCGCGTTGCACGGCGCCTTTCGCTTTGACAGACTGATAGACGCCGGCCTTCACCGTCTCCCAGATCCTGGGAACGGACCCCATGAACGACGGATTCACCCGCTGCAGGTCTGTGAGCATGATCTTGCCGATCGGCTTGGAATAGGCGATCGTCGAAGCCTGCGACAGAATCAGGTATTGGAGGATGCGTTCGAAAGAATGCCAGACGGGCAGGACGGAAAGCCAGCGCTGGCCAGGCTGAAAGTCGATGATCGCCGGAATGCGCTCCAGCTGGTGGAGGAAGTTCCTGTGGCAGAGCATCACCCCCTTCGGATCGCCGGTCGTTCCGCTCGTAAAAATCAGCGTCGCCGTATCCTCCTCGGAGCCTTCGTCCACACGGGCGGAGAGCTTGCGCACAAGGGCGTCGTCGCCAAGCAGAGTTCCGCCCGCCTGAAGCAGATCGGAGAACTTATGGACACGCACTCCTACCCTGGCCTCCAGCGCAGGACCATCGATCGGTTCGGAATCATCCATCACCACCATGTGCTCCAGACATGGGAGCTGGCTCTTTACATCAAGAATCTTGTGTAGTTGCTCCACGTTCTCGGCGAAACAGAACCTGCTTTCGGAAAAACCGAGGATGAACGCCAGCTCGTAGGGCATGGCATCCCTCCCCCTCGGAACATCGACAGCTCCGAGGGACAGGATCGCAAGGTCGGCGACGAGCCACTGGCTGCGGTTATCGCTGATCAATCCGACAGTCTCCCCTTTCTCCAGCCCAAGAGAATTCAGCGCGGCAGCCATCCGGCGCACCTGGTCCTGCAACCGGCGGTATGTCGTGGGGATGAACGTTCCTGCCTCATCCTTGGCCAACTGGGCTTCCATATCCGGGAATTTCTTTACTATTTCGTCAAACATCTGCGGAATCGTCCGGTACTTCACGGCAAGCCTCCTGATGGAATGTGTATTTCTATATTGACAATATTACATTTTATGTCAATCTGTCAATAATAATACACAATACTTCGCCATCATTCAAGGAACCGATGATTCGATGCACAAACAGTTCCCCCCCCTGGCGACCACCTTTCAGTGAGGCGCGGCGGGCTCGAGAATCTGGAAGCATGCCTATGAACGCGAACAAACCACTTCTTATTAAAAAAGCCACCGCCGGGAACCCGGAACGATGGCCTTCCATCAGATGGAGCAATGAAGATCAGGCGACGGCCGAAGCGACCTCTTCCTCTTCCTTGCCGAACAACTTCTTGAAGCATTCGATGACGACGATGATCGCCAGCCCGACGAGCAGGACAGCGAAGATGATCTGCATGCCGTCGGAAGAAAACTTGAACGCATCGGTCCCGATCTTGCCGATGATCCTGACAATGATCTGCGCAAGCGCGGTCAGCGTCACGGCGAGCATGAAAAACATCGGGACATAGAGCATCGCCCCCTGTTTCTTCGTCCGTTTGAGAAATACGGCAAGGGCACAGAGCGCAAGCGCGGAAAGCAACTGGTTCGCAGATCCGAACAACGCCCAGATGTTCTGGTACCCGTTGGTGGACAGCCAGTACCCGAAAACCAACGTGACGACCGTCGCGAAGTATTTGTTGGTGAAAACCCTCTGCCAGACAGGCATATGCTCCTCGTCGGTACTGGAATCCATGAACAGCTCCTGGAACGCAAGACGCCCCACTCTGGCTACGGAATCGAGGCTGGTCAATGCGAATGCGGACACAGCCAGGGAGATGATCGTGAACGACATCGCTTCAGGAATGCCGAGCACGCCGAGGAACCCAGCCACTGCACTGGAGAAGATGACCTGGGGAGTTCCCGACGGAATCACGCCCCCCTTGGCCACCGCTCCGACCGCGATCAGTGCGATGACCGCAAGCAAGGACTCGACCAGCATGGCGCCATACGCTACGGGGAGCATGTCCTTTTCGTTGCGGATCTGCTTCGACGCAGTACCGGAGGCCACCAAGGAATGAAAGCCGGATACCGCGCCGCATGCGATGGTGACGAATAGGATCGGGAACATCGCCTGCCCATTGACGAAGAATCCGCTGAAAGCGTTCAGCTCGATGGTCGGATTGGCCACGAAGATGCCGGCGATGGCGCCGATCATCATCAGAATCAGCAGATAGCTGTTCAGATAGTCTCGAGGCTGCAGCAGCGCCCAAACAGGAGTGACCGACGCGATCAGGATGTAGAGGAATACGAGGTACAGCCAGAGCTTCGTGCCCAGGGAAATCGGGAACGCCATGCCAAGAACGATGCTCAGCACCAGCAGGACGATGGCGATCGTAGTATTCAGGCCGGCATTGAGTTTCACGTTCTTGATCAAGAAACCGAATGCGACGGCGAATACGATGAACAGCATCGATGTCGAAGCGACCTGCCCATTTGCCAGCGCCTTCGCTTCGTCAAGGCCGGTTACTCCAAAGCTCTTGGCAACGATGTCGGCGAATGCGGCCACCACGAGGATCGAGAACAGCCAGACGAACAGCAGGAACAGGCGCTTTCCGACCTTTCCGACGTACAGCTCGATAATGTATCCGATGCTCCGCCCCTTGTTGCGCACCGAGGCGAAGATCGAACCGAAGTCCTGGACCGCGCCGAAGAACACCCCGCCGATCAGGATCCACAGCAATACCGGCACCCAACCGAAGATCGCGGCCTGGATCGGACCGTTGATCGGTCCCGCGCCGGCGATCGACGCGAACTGGTGGCCGAATACCACCTGACGGGATGTCGGAATATAGTCGACATCGTCTTCCAACTCATACGCTGGGGTCCTTCGATTCGGATCCACGCCCCACTTCCTGGCCAGATAGCGTCCATACAGGAGATACGCGCCTCCCAGGACGATGATCGCGATGACCATCATCAGAATTCCGTTCATGTTTCTCTTCCCTTGTCAATGTTAATGTTTTGCTAACGGATTACGTGTACCAGTACACTTGCAAATGCGTCGCTTGTCAATCGTTCGAAACAAGTTTACTCGATATTTTTTGCATAATTATGCGGTTTTGTGTATTCTATTTACAAGAAACGTCCATCATCGCAAGACCCGGATTCTATTGACTCGATATGGGAAAGAGGAAATAATTACTTCCATTATTTCGGTACCTGACGACGGTACGGCAGGCGGAACGACGCAATCGCCCCCGCGCAGGGAACGACAAGGAGCATTCCTATGAAAGAACGCATTACCGATCTCCTCAAGCGAGCTCCGGGACCCGAAACGGTCACAGCGGAAGGCTGGGTGCGCACAAAACGCGACAGCAAGACTGTCTGCTTCCTTGAGATGAACGACGGTTCATGCCTCAAGGGACTGCAGGTTGTCATCGACAAGGCGACGTTTGCGGACGATGCGTCGCTAACGAGAATCACCACGGGATCTGCGGTAGTCTGTCGCGGACCGATCGTCGCGTCCGCAGGTGGCAACCAAGCGGTAGAGATGGCGGCCACCGAAGTCGAACTCGTCGGGGAAGCGCCGGCGGACACCTATCCCCTTCAGAAGAAGCGACATACAATCGAATACCTGCGTGAGATCGCCCATCTGAGACCGAGGACGAACATCATCGGCGCCGTGGCACGGGTACGCAACACCATGGCGTATGCGGTGCACCAGTTCTTCCAAGAACGCGGATTCTACTATGTGAACACTCCGTTGATCACCACCAGCGACGCCGAGGGAGCAGGAGAGATGTTCCAGGTCACCACGCTGGATCTGAACAACGTACCGAAAACCCCTGACGGACAGGTCGACTACAACAAGGACTTCTTCGGCAAACGTGCGGCGCTGACTGTCAGCGGACAACTCGAAGGCGAGACCTACGCCATGGCGTTGAAGAACATCTACACATTCGGCCCGACGTTCCGTGCCGAAAACTCCAACACGACCCGGCATCTCGCCGAGTTCTGGATGATCGAACCGGAGATGGCGTTCTGCGACCTGTACGGCGACATGGAAGTAGCGGAGGGATTCCTCAAGTACCTGTTCAAGCAGGTGCTGGACAAAAATGCGGAGGACATGGAGTTCTTCTCCAACTTCGTCGAGAAAGGCGTGATGGAAACGTTGCGGCAGGTGATCGAATCTCCGTTCGTCCATATGACCTATACCGATGCGATCAAGGAACTGGAGAAATTCAACGACAAGTTCGAGTATCCCGCGTACTGGGGCTGCGACTTGCAGAGTGAACATGAGAAGTTCCTCACCGAGCAGATTTGCAACAGTCCCGTCATCGTCACCGACTATCCCAAGGAGATCAAGGCGTTCTACATGAAGCTGAACGACGATGGCAAGACGGTCCGTGGCATGGACGTGCTCGCACCTCGACTGGGCGAAATCATCGGAGGAAGCGAACGTGAAGCGCGACTGGACGTGCTGACAGCCCGACTGGAGGAACTGAAGCTCGATCCCGCGGCCTACTGGTGGTATCTCGATCTGCGCAGGTTCGGCAGCGTCCCCCATGCGGGATTCGGCCTGGGATTCGAACGTGCAGTCAGATACGTGACCGGCATGCAGAACATCAGAGACGTGATTCCGTTCCCCCGAGCCGTCCGCCAGGCCGACTTCTAGGAAAGTTCGGAAAAACCGACAAACGGCCGCTCGAGCCGACACGAAATCCATGACCTTGGAGCATCCCGAACATCGAAGCCAGAAACGATGACGGGATGCTTTATTTTTCATCGGTCAGACTCCGACGCCATGGAGCAACCCCCAGACCACTAGCTGGCTCAGCGAAGACAGACCGGTCTTCCGGTACAGGTTCCGTCGGTGAACGGCGAGCGTTCCGGGCGAAATACCGAGCTCCCAAGCCACTTCCTTGTTAGTCATCCCGCCGATCCAGAGAGCGAGGATCTGGGACTCCCGCTTCGACAGTTTCGAATGCACGCAGTCTCGGTAGTCAGCGACTTTCTCGGCGCAGCATCCCCAATGCTGAAGATCGAACCCATGCTCGATCAATTCATCGATCCGAACGCCGACGAACGATCTTGGAAGCAACAGACTCCTGACCAGCTGATACCGTTCGGGAGCGACATGGACAAGCAAGCGATTCGGAGCCCCGGAGCATCCGACCGCCACACCTTCCAGTCGCAACAGATCCACCAGGCCGGTCCGTACGGCGAAAATCAAATCGAACGACAGTTCCTTACGACCAAGATCATCGGGACGCAGCACGACCGCCGGCCCGCCGGGCATGCATGCCAGGCGTTCGACGAACGCTTGCGCTTCCGACGATGCCGGAGCCTCAGTAAAAAGCGCCATGCGCATCATGTTTCTGTTCATATTGTGAGACAGAACAAAAAACCTGACGATGATTCAGCGCGCCCCTCCTTAACGGAACGCACTTCGCGCACGGCGAAATTCTGACCGATCGGACTATGAAAGGAGCATTCGCTCGGGGCGGGCGGCAACCTGGCCTTCCGGAAAACGACGAAGAAGCTCGACCAGCTGTCGATCAAGCGCATCGGCGAACGCTTTGATTTCCGCAGGACCGAACGCCTTCCCTTGCTCAGCGAAAATTCCCATTTCCCTCAGTTCGGTCATGGCGTTGCGCAACGAAAGACGTTCACCGATATTCTCGGAGGTAAAGCACCCACCCCGGTCGTCGAGCACCACCAGATCCCTAGCGACTAACCGGGAAGCCAGCGGAACGTCGTGAGTCACCGCAAGCGTCTGGGGTTCGGCATGCTCCACGATATAATCGTCGGCGCTATCGGTCCCCGCCTGCACGACGACCATCGAAATCGGGGTACGTACCTTCCTGATGTGCTCCACCTGCGTCCGGGCCTCGCCTTCTCCGGCGAACAGCGCCTTCACCTGCCTGCGAAGCGTTGCGGTATGGTCGGCCATAGCCTGAACCACATCGGGCAGCGACCGGTCGGCGACAAACGTCGCTGCGATTCCGGTACGTACGATCGCCCGAAGCAGGATAGCCCGGAGATTGCGCGGACACGAATCCCCGTCGATCCACAGCAACGTATCGGGCAATGCGCCGGAAAATGAAGAACAAATCGGAGTATTACCAGTCATGGACGCTATGATACCATGAAACCAACAGAAATGTCGCCCATCGAGCCGTGAATATCCACTCGTCCGGGACCAAACACCCCGTGCGTCCGTACGAAAATGCCGCAGGCTCCTCCCTCCAGCAACGTCGGCGAAGGGCTCGCCAGCGCTACGGAACCTGAGGCGGTCACGCAAAGAGGCTCGTTCGCATACGGCAACGGAAGAACATTGCCGGCAAGAACCGCCGTAACCTTGATCAACGCCATGTCGTAGGTATCGCCGGCGTGAAGCTCCGACTTCGTAGCTTCCGCCCGAAGCAACGGCACCGACGAAGCGCCGAACTCGCAGATCCTGACCACAGTATCGTTGACGACTCCTTCGAAGCGCCAGATGCGACGACCGGATCCCCACCCGCCGACATACTTTGAAAACAGAGCCACGCCCTCGGCCATACCCATCCGGTATTTCGCCATCAGATGGAGCATCCGCACCTTGTAGCCTACCGGCAGATCGAAACCAACTTGCGAGGCTTTGAGCAATATCCGTTTCAAACGCCCGCGGTCCTTGGCGGAGAACCGGGTCTCGGCTTCGATCCGTTCCCCGATCAGATCATCGATCATAACCGGCGGATGAGGCAGATTCGGGAACCTGTCACGCGCCGGATAGTAGCGGCCGACGGGCGCACCGTCAAGATACAGATCGACACGGTCGCAGTTGGTGAACACTGCCACGGTACCGAGGTCTCCCCCCGGATGATCTCCGATCGACATGGTGGAAGAAACCGCCATGACAGGCTTGGACGAACGCTGGGATGCATATACCCATGCGGCGAGCTTCGGGATGCGGAACTGGTCGCACACGCCATGGTAGCAGACCTGATCCCCGCTTCCGAATGCCGCATGAGTGCTGTAGTCAGCCATGCACCAGCCGATCGCTCCGCAAATCCGAGGATTGCCGTACATAGCGTCGAGCACCCTGGCGTGGCGCAGCGCATGCTCGGTGCGATGCCGTTCGTCGTCGTATCGCTTGGTGGGATACATATGTCCGTTGAACTCGGTCACCAGATACGGCGCAGTCTTCGATTTCGTAACCCGCTTCGGATCGTCCAAGGCCGCGTTGTCCCCACGATGGATGAAATCATTGTAGGTATAGATGTCTTCCAGCAATTCGCTCCCCGCAAAGTTGCGGACACCGCACGTAGGTCTAGTCGGGTCGAGCATATGGGCCAAGGCATTCGTGCGGCTGTACAAATCATGGTCGTCGGGACTTTCATTGATCCGCACTCCCCATGCGACTATCGAAGGATGGTTCCAGTCCCGCTCGATCATGGCGCGGACGTTGTCCAGACACAGGTCCCGCCAATGCTCGCCGTCTCCGACGTGCTGCCATCCGGGAATTTCGGGCAACACGAGAAGCCCCAGTTCGTCGCACCGATCCAGGAACGCCGGAGACTGGGGATAATGGCTGGTTCGCACCATATCGACGCATAGGACATCCTTGAGTAGCTGCGCATCGGCTTGCTGGAGAGAATCGGGGGCGGCGTAGCCGATGTACGGATAGCATTGGTGGCGGTCGAGCCCTTGCAGTTTCATCATCTCTCCGTTGAGAAAGAACCCTGAAGCAGTGAACGTGACCTCGCGGACTCCGAACCGCACCGACAGACGGTCGAGCTCTTCGTCTCCCGCTTTCAACGCGACAACGGCACGGTAGAGAACCGGCCGGCTCGGCGACCAGAGAAGAACTCCTTCCGGACGACAGACGAGACGGGAATAGTCATTATCCGCGGAAAGAGACGACGTAGCGGAATCAAGGACGTTCCCCGATGCATCGACGATCTCCAACTCCAGGCAGAGGGAACCGGCTTCGAAAGAAGATTCGCCTCCGGAACGACGCAGATCGTCGAGGTCCATCGGAAACACATCGACATCGATCTCCGGCAGTTCGTCCAACGGAGATAGGGTCCTGACACGAAGGTGCGAAAGAGCTACCTTGGGCATCGCCGCCAGCGAGACGTTCCGATAGATGCCGCCGAACGCCAGATAGTCCATCGCTCCACCGAACGGAGGAACTTCGGCGCGTTCCGTGGAGTCCACGACGACGGCAAGGCAGACTCTCCGTCCCGGCTCGGCGAAACGGGTAATCTCTCCTTCGAACGGCGTGTATCCTCCCTCGTGGCCGAAGACGGGCGTTCCATCGACGAAAACCTGCGCACAAGAAGCGATCGCCTCGAAACGCAGGAACAATCGCATACCGTTCCAGTCCGCGGGAACTGAGACCCATCTGCGGTAGCAGGAAACGAAGCCGCACGAGCTGTCATCGAAATAGTGACGTTCCAGCGTCATGTTCGTATGCGGAATGTCCACCTCCTCCCAGGAGGAATCGTCGAATCCAGCGGAGGTCCACCCCGGCCGCTCCTCACGGGCGAAACGCCATCGATCGTTGATCGGAAGTTCTTTACGCATGGCACACTCCCCTTTTTTCCACATGATTGACGGCGGCGTCCGCCGGTATCGCTAGCGTACGACGGGCTCCGCCCGAAGTCAATCAAGCGGCACCCCTGCCTGACAAGCGCGGCAAGTCGCTGAAAAATTTTCCGCTCCCCTTGCAATAGGCGAAAAAAAAAACTACAGTTCGGGTATCGAGAAAAAAGTATCAAATCAACGGTCGTCGCCCCCAGCGAAGGAGCCGGGATCGGGCGCTAGCGCCAAGAAAAACCGGCCGGGGCAAGGGACCATAACTTCCGGAGAAAGATTGTATCTCCTTGAGCCGCCATCGTTTCAAGGGATACCGATATCTGGAGAAGGAGTCTGGTATCATGGAATATTCACCGTTACAGATCGCACGCTACAAGTATGAACCGAAACTGCCTGCCATCCTGCGCAAGCCAATTTCGTCCATCGTGACGAAGGAAGGCAAGGCGACCGCGCCGGCCGTCCACCAGGATGCGATCAAGGCATTGTTCCCGAACACCTATGGATTGCCGAAAATTTCGTTCGAAGCGGGCGAAAACACGGAGATCGGCACGAAACGCAACGTAGGCGTCATACTCTCCGGCGGACAGGCTCCGGGCGGACACAATGTCATCAGCGGGTTGTTCGATGCCATGAAAGCCGCTAATCCTGAGAACAAGCTGATCGGATTCAAAGGCGGTCCGTCGGGCATCCTGGAGGATGACTTTGTAGAAATTACCGGAGAATATCTGGACAAGTTCCGCAATACCGGTGGGTTCGACATCATCGGGAGCGGCCGAACGAAGCTGGAGACGGAAGAACAGTTCTCGATCTGCGCACAGACATGCCGGAAGCACGATATTTCCGCGATCGTCATCATCGGAGGAGACGACTCCAATACCAACGCCGCGGTGCTCGCCGAATACTTCCTCCGCACAAAGGCCGGAATTCAGGTCATCGGATGTCCGAAGACGATCGACGGAGACCTGAAGAACGAATCCATCGAGATATCCTTCGGGTTCGACACGGCGACAAAGACCTACTCCGAGCTGATCGGCAATATCGAGCGGGATGCGAACAGCGCCAAAAAGTACTGGCATTTCATCAAGCTGATGGGACGCAGCGCCAGCCATATCACGCTGGAGTGCGCCCTGGAAACCCAGCCGAACATCTGTTTGATCAGCGAGGAAATCGAGAAGAACGGCACCTCCCTGTCCGAGGTGGTCCAGCAGATAGCGGACGTGGTCGCCCAACGTGCGGCCGACGGCAACAATTTCGGAGTCATTCTGGTTCCGGAAGGTCTCGTGGAGTTCATTCCCGAGGTAAAGACGCTGATCTCCGAGCTGAACGACCTGCTGGCAAAGGAAGCCGTCGCCTATGGAACGCTTTCCGATTTCGAAAGACAGAGCGCGTTCATCATCTCCCATCTGACAGCGAAGTCGGCGAATGTGTTCTCGGTCCTTCCGGAAGGTATCCAGAAGCAGTTGCTGATGGACCGCGACCCCCATGGAAATGTCCAGGTTTCTCGCATCGAGACCGACAAACTGCTGATCGAGATGGTGGACAAGCGGCTTTCCCAGATGAAGCAAGCGGGCAAATTTGTCGGCAAGTTCAGCGGACTCAACCACTTTTTCGGCTATGAGGGGCGTTGCGCATTCCCGTCGAACTTCGACGCCGACTACTGCTACAGCCTCGGATACAACGCATTCATGCTGATAGCCGGCGGCCTGTCCGGATATCTGTCCTCCGTAACGAACCTTGGCAAACCTGCCGACCAATGGAAGGCGGGAGGAATTCCGATCACGATGATGATGAACATGGAGCATCGCCACGGAGAGCTGAAGCCGGTGATCAAGAAAGCGCTCGTGGAACTCGACGGAGCTCCGTTCACGTATTTCAAGGAACACCGCGACCAGTGGGCTCGGCATACGTGCTTCACCTACCCCGGCGCAATCCAGTACTTCGGCCCCGCCGAGGTCTGCGACCGGACGACGATGACGCTCGCGCTGGAGCTGAAGCGCTGACGTACGGGCGGTACGCCACCCCCATATCGATGATACGCATACAACCGCACATGCCATGCGAAAACCGCAAGGCATGTCGTCGTTTTCAAGGACTTCGATCGCTTCCTCCCGAAACGAGTCCGACCGCCGGACAACAGGCAGCACACCTCCCCGATCAGGACGTTCCGTGCACACAAGCTGGACTGATTGCGATTTTTTTTCATTTCACGCCTCCTTTGATACTGACATATCGAAAAATAGCAAGTATATTGTCAACAACACCAAAGAGGGAGTAATCGATATGGCGAAAGAAAAAGCACCGGCTCCGAAGGCTCCGGAGAAAGCTCCGGCGGAAGAGAAAGACAAGAAGACAGTGAAAGATGTACATGAACTTTCGTTCGTCGCAGGCAAAGGCTGGGCGGTGAAACGCCAGGGCAGCGACAAAGTCATCAAGTATTTCAAGACGAAATACGAGGCCACGGAATACATCGTGCAGATAAGCGGCAACCAGAAAACATCAGTCGTCATCCACCTGAAGAATGGTAAGTTCCAGAAGTTCGACAATGCGATAAAAGCGCTTTCCTATGCAAAGACGGCGAAAGAAGATGAATGAAGCGGCTTCTTGATCCGGACCTTTTTTTCGCGGGTCTTCTCCAGACCCGCTATTTCATGCGGGTCATCACAGATGGCCCAAGGCATCCTTGCAGATCCTCCGCGACGATATCGGCCTGACGGGCGACAAAACCATCGCGCAGGTCGGTGATAGCGCATCCATCGGCGAAATCGGGAGTCACCGCGGCATCTCCTACCGCATAGACATCATGATCCGCCGTCCTCATGCGGGCATCCACGAGAATTGCCCCGGAATCAGACACAGGCAGCCCGGCCTCCCTGGCAAGGGAGTTCTCGATACGCCCGCCGGAAGCGAGCAACAGCATGTCAGCCTGCAGTCTGGTCTCTTCAAACACCACCGTCAACCCCTCGGCGTCTTCCACAACCGAACGCAAGGCTCCGCCGGCGATCCGGCGACCGAAAGGAACGGGAGAAAAGGAAACCGCCTCATCGGGAATACGGGAAGGATCAACGACAAGCGTTACGGAAACTCCTGCCTGGTAGAGGATTGATGCAGTCTCTTCTCCGATGCATCCATCGCCTACGATGATCACGGTACGGGGATGGAACGTTGAAAGATAATTGCGGATCCTACCACTGTCAGGTTTTGAACAAAGGGAAAACACCCGGGGAGATGCAATGCCGGGAACCTGCGGCCGGGCAGGACGAACCGATGGAGCGAGAATCAACTTGTCATAGCTCTCGACATATTCTTTGGAAGTACCGCGGTCGCGAGCGACAACCGATTTCGTCTTTCTATCGATGGAAAGGACCTCCGTATAGAGCCGGACATCGACGTTGCGTCCGACACCGGGCAGAACCGAGGCTTCGCGACCACCCTCGGCATCGCCCATCCGACATGACAGACCGCTTCGCGCCACAGCACAATGGCCGCTCTTCTCCATCAGGACGATAGCGACCGACTCATCCAAGCTCCTTAGCCTCGCGGCGACGGAAACGCCAGCGACGGAGCCACCGACGACAAGCACTTTCAGGCTCTCCATACGCACCTCCGCATCTCACACCTGCGTGCGAGCATCTTCCGACGCAATGCACCAGGCAATGCACCAGGCAATGCACCAGGCAATGCACCAGGCAATGCACCAGGCAATGCACCAGGCAATGACCCTGCAATGACCCTGCAATGACCCTGCAATGACCCTTACTATAGCACTTGGAGACACAGCCGTCTGTAACTAAATCACAATGCCGGCCACAGGAAATCAGCCCATCACCACATCGATCAGATTGATACTACCCTCCTCCATACAAGGAACCACGCGAACCGGCTCGCCGTTCAGACGCAATTCCCGAACCCCTTTCTGGACATGCGACGGATTGGTAACGGAAACGATATACTTCGCCCCCCGCCAAAACCTGACGACGGTAAAGCCACCCCACGAAGACGGCACGCAAGGATCGACAATCAAGGTATCGAAATCGGGACGGACACCGAGCATATAATGGGTGGCGGCATAGTACGCCCACCCCGCGGAACCGGTAAGCCAAGGATGACGAGCCCTGCCGAATGCAGAATGATCACGCCCCATGACGAACTGGCAGTAAGAGTACGGTTCTGCCTGACGGACTTCTATCCTATCGTTCTGGCGGGCCGGACAAAGAGCATCGTAGAACTTCATGGCCCGGTCTCCATTGCCAAGCATCGCATCGCCGACCCACGCCCACGGATTCGGATGGCTGAAGATCGCCCCATTCTCCTTGATCCCCTTATATACGCGGGTGATGAAACCGATATCATCGTTCGGCGTACCGTAGGAAGGCGCATTGAGGTGGAGCCCCCACTCCGAATACAGATACGCATCAATCGCATCCATAGCCTTGCGAGCCCGCTCGCCACGAGCCACTCCCGATAATACCGCCCATGCGTTGGATTCAAGATGCACCTTCCCTTCAGGATCCTCGCTAGTGCCGATCCGCACACCATTCCGAGTGATGCCGCGGATATACCAGTCCTTGTCCCACAGGACGGACTCGCACGCCTGACGGACCCGTTCGGCGACCTGAGCGTACCGCGCCGCGTCATCGTCCCGCCCATAGTATTCGGCAAGATCGACAAAACTTCGCAACGCCCAGTAATGGAGGAACGAAACCAACGCGGACTCACCGCCACCCAGATTCAGACAATCGTTCCAATCGGCGCGGAGCCCCTTGCAGATACCGGTGGCTCCGACCTGCTCCGCGGAGAAGTCGAGGATCCTCCGCATATGATCGTATACCGTCCCATCGCCTCCGTCGGCATAGGTGACTACTTGGTCTACGAACGAGAACTCTCCGGTCTCCTTGACATACTCGCAAATCGCGGGAACGAGCCAGAGCGCATCATCGGAACACGTATCCTCAAGTCCGTGGACGAGATCGGACAACTTCTGCTCGGGCTTGACCGTCGGCGACTTGAACGCAGGCACCTTCGGACGATCCGGGTCGAAAGCCGCAGGATCGAACAGATGGAGACCGTAGCCCATGCTTGTAAGCCCCCTGCACAGCTCCACAAGACGCTGGCGGCACTTGCTCGGATTCGTATTCGGTACGCACATGGCGTCCTGAGCGGTGTCGCGATAACCAAGACCCGTACGCCCCCCAACCTCGACGAACGAAGCGAACCGGGAGAACACGACGTTGGTCTCAGCCTGATAGAGATTCCAAGTGTTGAGCATCGTGTCCATGTTCCCGTTCGGCGTGGAAACCTGCAACCGTTCATATTTATCCCGCCAGTATTCGCGCAGTCGCTCGAACGCCGCATCGACGGCTCCGAAGTCCGAGAATTTTGCCCGCAGCCGCTTCCCTTCCGTCCGATCGCCGACACCAAGCATGATGACAGCCCGCACCTCCTGTCCCGGCTCTATGACGAACCGCTTGTGCAAGGCACCGCAATGGTTGTTGCCCAGTTCGCTGCCACCCTCCAGCAGGCCTCGTTCCACCCCCAGAGGATTCGTCTCGGTACGGTACGGACCGATGAAACCGTCACGCAGGCATTCGAATCCGTCAGGATCGAAATTGGCGGTCAGGAAATGGAACATCGACGGATTGTAGAAATTGTCGATCTCGATCACGGAATCGCCGTAGCTCGATCCGCAACAGTACATGCTCATCTGAAAGTTCTGGTTGTCGATCTCGATCAGGTTGAACGAGAACTCGCAGTACGGAAACAGACTGATCCGCTTCGTTTCCGATCCTGTGTTGCGCAACGTCACATCCCACAACTCCACTGCTTCACCGCGGGGAATGAACAGCGTCTGCCGCGCATGGATGTCATCGTAGTCGCAAAGGAACGATGAATAGGAAAGCCCGTGCCGACAGACATACTTCGCCCGATCCAGCGGCTTTCCGACCGGCTGCCAGGAAACCGACCAATAGTCCCCGCTGTCATCGTCGCGCAGATATACATAATGGCCGGGACGATCGAGCGGCACGCCGTTTGCACGGAAGCGGGTGATCCTGTGGTTCTCCGGCGATTCGTGGAACATGTAGCCGCCGGCGTTCTGGGAAATGACCGTACCGGTGCTTTCCGTTCCAAGATAGTTCGTCCAGGAAACCGGGACATCGACCCGGTCTATCACATATTCCCTCGCATCATTGTCGAAAAAGCCATAGCGCATCGTTCCCACCCCTATCGAAAGATATTCACCAAGACATACTCGCGACCGGCGGCTCAAACAGGGACACCGGCACAGCGTGGAATTGTCAGCGGTACCGGAAACGGGAACGTCATTCGTTCCACCCTTTCGTCTCCAGGCGGAGTTTCATTATGTTTCGGTTAGTTCGTACACTGATTGTACCACTACTTCACCGAGTTTGAAAGTACCAATTTCATCAAGCAAAAAAGAAAACGACGAAAGGCGCGACCACCGACGGAGCCGATATCGGGGAGAATCAAAGCCCTCGGGGGCGGTCCCTATGCATCCTCTGCGTTTTGGATGTATAGTTCTTCCGTCATGAAGATGAAGCGAAAACGGATCGGAAGACCGGGACGGACGCTGATATTCGGCTTCCTGGCGATTATCTTCGCGGGAGGGCTGCTGCTTTCCTGCCCGTTCACCCACAACAAGCCTGCCGGCATCTCCTTGCCGGATGCATTGTTCGTAGCCACGAGCGCAGTCTGCGTGACCGGCTTGACGCCGGTAGATATCGCCGCGACGTTCAACGTAGCTGGCAGAACGATCATAGCGGTTTTGATACAGCTCGGAGGACTGGGCTTCGCAAGCATCGCGATCTTCTTCCTGACGATATTCGGCAAGACCATCGGAGCCGGTCAACGATCGCTGCTCAAGGAGGCTTTGAACTCCGAATCGAACCGGGGCCTGGTGGGGATCGTACAGGTGCTGATGGCGGGATCGGCGATCGTCGAACTTGTGGGAGCCGCCTCGCTTTACCGGATATTCTCCCGTACATACCGACCGGCAGAAGCGATCGGCATGAGTCTGTTCCACTCGATCTCCGCGTTCAACAACGCAGGCTTCGACCTGCTGGGGAACTTCAGCAGTCTGACCGGCTACCAGGACGATGCCGGCATGAACATCACGATTTCACTGCTGATCATCCTCGGAGGTCTCGGTTTCTTCGTCTATCAGGACATATTGCTGATGATCCGACGAAAGAAGCGGCTGTCCACCCATTCGAAGATCGTCCTTTCCATGTCCGGAATCCTGATCGCCGTAGGCATGCTCCTGTTCATGGCCACCGACGGCCTTTCTCCGATGGAAGCCTGGTTCCAAAGCATCACGGCCAGGACCGCCGGATTCAACACGGTGGATATGGCGAGCCTCAGCACCGCCGGACTGCTGGTCATGACCATGCTGATGTTCATCGGAGCCTCCCCCGCCTCCACGGGGGGCGGAATCAAGACCACCACGCTCATGACACTGTTCGTCATGGTCCTGAGCCTTCCCGCGCATCGGCAGCCAACAGCATTCCGCCGAAAGATATCGACGGAAAGCATCCTGAAAGCACTGGTGGTCGTCACGATGGCTGCAAGCGCCGTGCTGCTGGGGACATTCGCACTGGCGATGCTTGAAGGAGATCGGTTTCCGTTGTCCCACCTATTGTTCGAATCAGTCTCGGCGTTCGCCACGGTGGGGCTCACATGCGACGTCACACCCCATCTCGGAACATTGAGCAAACTGATTTTGATGGCATTGATGTTCCTCGGCCGACTCGGCCCGCTGACGATAGGGAGTAGCTTTAGGTTCAAAGAACAGAACCTTTCGTATGTGGAAGAAAAAATCCTGATCGGCTGACGCCGGTCCGTGGTTCATATGGATGCAGGAGGAAACACGCAATGAAACAATCGACATACACCGACCAGAACCTTTTCGGAGTGATCGGAATCGGACGTTTCGGCTACACGCTCGTGACCGAACTGGTCAAGGCGGGCAAGGAAGTCATCGCCATGGACAACGACGACACAAAGCTTCAACCGCTGAAAGATACCGTGAGCCACCTCTATCAGGTGGACACGCTCAGCCGCGACACGTTGCGCGAAGCTGGCATCCCCGAATGCGCGACGGTGATCGTATGCATCGGCAAGGACGTGGAAAGCAACCTGCTGGCGACACTCAACGCCATAGAGCTCGGAGTTCCTCGGGTCATCAGCAAAGCGATCAGCGAAGAACACGGCAGGATTCTCGAAAAAATCGGGGCGCAAGTGGTCTATCCGGAAGAAGAAATGGGTCTGCGGCTGGCCAAATCGCTGGCCAGCAGAATGACGCTCGACTTCCTCTCCCTGTGCGACGATTTCGCGATCATCGAAGTGGAGGTCGCCCCTGGCTTCGACGGCAAGACGATCCTGGAATGCGATCTACGGGGAAGATACGGAATCAACGTCATCGCCCAGATACATGGAGAAAAGGCGGACGGGAACATCACCCCGGGCACACGGCTCCACAAAGGGGACCGGCTCGTGGTCGCGGGAACGGAGAAAAGTCTCGAAGCGTTCCAGAAAGCCAATGCAAAACAGGCATGACCGATCCGACCGTCAAGGTTCCGCAGTCGCTAGAGATCGACGCATTCGAACCGCTCGGCCGATACCTTGCAGGCAAGCAGGAGACACAGTGCGAAGGACGCCGCACCGAAAGCGAGGATTGGAAGCTGCCTGAACAAATCGGAGGCCTCCAGACCGTCCAGCCATGCAAGGGACGGAAAATGGACGGCGGTCTCCATGGCGATGATCATCAGCAAAGCGGGAACCATGCCGAGAACGAACGCCCTGCCGACCTTGTACGCAGTTTTGAAGAAACTGGTCAGGAACACCAGATCGAAGACGGCATAGACCATCAACCCGAATCCATAGTAGGCGACGTTCGCCTCTATGCCGACGATGTTGCCCTCCGGTAGCATGACCGTCCGCAGGAATGCGAACGGAAGCGAGAGAATCAACTGAGCGAGCTGGGATGTCGCCACAAGCAGGCACTTGCCCTTCACCACGTCTCGCTTGTCCACCGGCAGCAGCACGGAATAGAAGATATCGTTCGTCTCCCGCCCGTATAGGAACGTGATGTAGGGGCCGAGACAGCCGAACAGAAACACGACCCCGTACGGATATGCGGGAATCATGACCAACGCGCCGAAACACATGAAGACATACAGGTTCGGATGCGCCGCCAGCCGGAATTCCTTATACAGAAGCCGATATATCATAGTGTTTCCTTTCCATGCGGATCATGATCTCATCCAGAGTCAGAGGCGCGGAATCGTCCGTTTCCTTGAGGAAGTCGAACGATCGTAAGAACCGGCGCTTCTCGGCGCTTTCAACGACCATCCCATCCTTGATATAGGTGATGTCGTCGGCGCATTTGTCCAAGTCCGAGGTAATGTGCGTCGAGAACAGAATGCTGCGCGTGCCATCTTCGACAAGCTGACGGAACAGTGTCGTCAGGTCGTCGCGCGATACCGGATCAAGCCCGCTGGTAGGTTCGTCGAGGATCAGAAGCCTCGCATGATGGGACAGGGCAAGGGCCAGCATGCATTTCACCCTCATTCCGGAGGAAAGCTCCCTGACCTGCTTGTCAGGGTCGATCGAAAATGTCCGGAGATACCTCCGGTACGCGGTCTCGTCCCACGAATCATAGAACCGTCGCGTGACATCGGCGATCGCCCGCACTTTCTTGTATCGGTAGAAATCGATTTCGCCGAGCACGACCCCGACATGCTGCTTGCATCGCCGTTCGTTGACGAAAAACGGCAGCCCGAACATTTCGACGCTCCCGCTTTCCGGTCTGACAAGATCGAGCAGGGATTTCAACGTTGTCGTCTTCCCTGCTCCGTTCGCACCGATGAGCCCCATGATCCGCCCTTCGCCCACAGTGAAACCGACATCCCGCAACGTGAACGCAGGGTACGATTTCGTCAATCCGGAGACTTCCAGGACATTCACGTATGTTCCTCCTGCGCCAGCACGCCCTGGGCAAGCTGTCCCGCGACCTGAAGGAAACGTTTGCTGTCCATGAGGGCGAGCCCCGGAGAAACTAAGGAAGTGTCGCCCAGCACGACAAGCGTGCTTCCAGGCTGAAACCCCAACATGTCCCGCGCCTTCTTCGGCAACACGATCTGCCCTCGATCTCCAACGGTGACCGTTCCGAAGATATGTTTGTCCTTGGGTCCGATCGGAACCCCTTCGGCATCAGGATCATGGCGCACCAGCGCGTTGAGATCCACATCGAACAAGTCGGCCAACGCTTCGCAGTTGAAAATATCGGGAACAGACTCCCCACCCTCCCACTTCGCCACAGCCTGACGGGAAACACCGATCCGTTCCGCCACTTCCTCCTGGGATAGCCGCGACGCCGAACGGAGCTGGCGCAGGTTCTTTGCGATCGCATCATTCGAATTTCTCATATTTTTCACACCTTTGCATGGATGATATCACGCCAGAACGTGTTGCGAAACCAACTGACGACGACATCCGATGTCAGCTTGAGTTGCCGGACTCCGCTTCCAGGACTTTCTTTCCAGACCGGGATCTGGAACTGCCGGATAGTCCCCGTCCGTTTTTATTCCTGTTTCCTACTCCATTTTTCATCAGTACATGCTATACTGGCAGGGCTTGTTCAGATAGAACGGACATGAGGAACGGGACGCAGACCGATGCGTTCGTTCCCAGACCATACGATACAGCCTCGTCGACTTCGTCCATACGGAAGGACGAATCGGAAGGAGCATACGATGCAGACCATCCAGCTCTCCGGAGAATGGAGACTTTTCCCGCAGAAACCGCAAGAAATCGCGCAATCGACCCGCTACTTTCTGCAGCACCAGTCGATTCCGTGCAAGATACCGGGCGACATCCATTCGGCGCTGCTCGAGCAGCAGCTGATCCCCGATCCCTACTACGATACCTGCGAAATCGACATACAATGGGTCGGCAAGACCGACTGGACGATGGTCCGGAGCTTCGAAGTGTCCGATTCCCAGCTTTCCGGAGGCAAGGCGATTCTGACGATGACGATGGCCGACACCATCATCGATGTGTTGGTCAACGGAAAGTCTGTCGGTTCGTGCTGCAACCAGTTCCGCGAATGGACGTTCGACATATCGTCCGTCCTGACGCAAGGAACGAACTCGATCGAACTGCACTTCGCCAGCCCAGAACGGGCGGCGCTTGCCCAAGCGGAGCGACTTCCCTACCCGATCCCATATTCCGTCTATCCGATCAGTTCTCCCCACAGGAACCTGATTCGCAAGACCCAGTGCCACAGCGGATGGGACTGGGGTCCGTGCATCCTCGCCATGGGGATCTACGACCGGATCGAGATCGGATTTTTCCCAACGGGAAGGCTCCACAGCGTTACGACCGACACGCTTCGGCAGGCCGACGGCGGCTGGTCTGTCCAGGCTACGATACGCTACGAAGCATGGAAAACCGGCACCATACCGTGTGAGATCTCCTTGCGGGACGGCGTCGGAAGCAAGGTCGCCAAACTGAAAACCGGAATGAACGAAATATCCATCGGATGCGTCTGCAAGAACGTCGAACCTTGGTGGCCCGCCGGCGAAGGCAAGCAGCATCTCTATCCCATGACAGTGACCGTCGGCGACCAGACAGTGGAACGGCGGATCGGATTTCGTACGCTCACAGTCAAGACGGACGAGGACGATGCCGGCGGCAAGTCGATGACGTTCTGCGTCAATGGCAGGGATATCTTCGCAAAAGGCTCCAACTGGATTCCGTTCGACGCGCTTCCCTCCCGGCTGGAGCGAAGCCGCTACAACCAGCTGCTGCAGGACTGCGTCGATGCGAACATGAACATGCTCCGCGTCTGGGGCGGCGGCCTGTACGAAAAGGATTGGTTCTACGACTTGTGCGACGAGAAGGGATTGCTCGTCTGGCAGGACTGCATGTTCAGTTGCTCGATGTACCCCGCCGATCCCGCATTCCTCGACAACGTGTCGCAGGAGATCGCCTATCAGGTGCGACGTCTCCATGATCATCCGTCGCTGGCGCTGTGGTGCGGCAACAACGAGGATCTCGGCGCGATCACCTGGTATGAAGAATCCCGGAACAACCGCGACCGCTATGTGGTCGACTACGACCGGTTGAACGAAGGTGTCGTAGGCACGATCGTCCGCCAGCTCGATCCGAACCGGACCTGGTGGCCGAGCAGCCCGTCGGCTGGACCGAACGATTTCTCGGACAACTGGCATACAGACGGTCGCGGCGACATGCACTACTGGTCGGTCTGGCACGAAGGCAAGCCGTTCGAGGCCTACTACGACATCAAGCCCCGGTTCGTCAGCGAATTCGGCTACCAGTCGTTCCCTTCGCTGTCAACCGTGGAGACCTATGCTCCTGACGGACAGCTGAACCTGACCAGCCCGGTGATGGAACATCATCAGAAGAACGATCGGGGAAATTCGATCATTATCGAGAACTTCACAAGATATTTCCGGTTCCCCACTTCGTTCGAACAGATGCTCTATCTCTCCCAGGTACAGCAGGCGCTGGCGATGAAGACCGCCATCGAATACTGGCGGACGCTTCGCCCATACTGCATGGGCGCTCTGTACTGGCAACTGGACGACAACTGGCCGGTCGCCTCCTGGTCGTCGATCGACTACACGGGCAAATGGAAGCTCCTCCATTATGCCGCCCGTCGATTCTTCAATCCGTTGATGCCGGTCGCCTACAAACGGGGGGAAACGATCGAGGTCTTCATTGTCAACGACACGCAGCAGCGGTACGACGATGCGAAGCTGTCGATCAAGTCCAGCCGGTTCAACGGCGACAAGCTGCCCAAGCAGGTCCATCATCTGTCGATTCCTCCGGCCTCGTCCGTCCATGTCTGCACGATCGCTGCAAAAGACGTCGGGGTTCCCGCGAACGAGGCGTTCATCTATCTCAAGCTCCGCACGACGGACCGGTATGTCGAGAACACGCTGTTCCTCGATCTCCCCAAGCACTGTCCGCTGCTTCCGCCTGCGTTCGATATCCAGGTCGCCGAAGCTCAGGGTGGTTTTTCCGTGACGATCGGCTGCAAGGCTCCTGCCTTCTGGGTATCCCTCGACGCCGGCGATATCAAGGGACGGTTCAGCGACAACTGCTTCGACATCAGGCCGACTGCGCAAAAACAGGTGCTGTTCAAGCTTCGCGAAGCCTGCTCTCTCGAACGGTTCAGGCAGAGCCTCAAGGTCTTCGACCTCTACAGCAGCGGACGTTAGTCGCCGGACGAATCCTCCGCCTTCCGGTGCAATGACTCGACACGACCGCCGCCGTGGCGTTGACGCTACGACGCCGCGATACTTCGCAACGAAAAGGATGATGATATGGATTCTTTGCTTTATATAGACAGCTGCACACGCCCCGCTCCGGCATCCAGGACGGCTACTTTGGGAGAGGCGTTCCTCGATGCGTATTCCAAGACTCATCCTGGAACGCAGATCGATCGAACGATCCTGCGGGACATGGACTTGCGCCCCTATCGGCTGAAGGAAGTGGACGAACGCATCGCCCATATCAAGCGAAAGGAATTCGACATTCCTATGTTCGCCCTGGCCCGCAGGTTCGCCGCCGCCGATACGATCGTGATCGCCGCCCCGTTCTGGGACTGTTCGTTCCCATCGATGCTCAAGCTCTACTTCGAGCATGTCTGCGCACAGGACATTACGTTCGGCTATACGGCCGAAGGTCAGATCGGGCTATGCAAGGCAACCGATCTTGTCTACATCACGACCAGGGGAGACGAGTACCGTCCATCGGGAGAACCGGATGAGATGGAGATGGCATCTCCGACGATACGGGCGATGGCGAAGATGTTCGGTATTCCTACCTGCACGTTCATCGCCGCAGGCGGGCTGGATATCGCAGGCAACGATCCGCAGGCGATTCTCGAACAGGCCATCACCGAAGCTCGCGCCTGCGCCGAACGTCTCCTATCCTAGACTTTGCTCGGTCATTGCTGCATGATTGCTCGGTCATTGCTGCATGATTGCT
>Ga0172378_10000130_pt1 | contig 57890 bp, 67 predicted proteins | sample GrowelOW332metaG_FD_119755 | JGI IMG/M metagenome (GOLD analysis project Ga0172378, IMG submission 119755) | Groundwater microbial communities from an aquifer near a municipal landfill in Southern Ontario, Canada - Pumphouse #3_1 metaG | ecosystem: Environmental > Aquatic > Deep subsurface >... | reverse complement strand
AGCTTATCAATCCTAAGGTCGGAGAAGATACGGACAAAATATGTGGTAAGATTGGTTCCGTATATCGGTTAGCTAATTAAAAAAATGATATAAAAAAGAAATCCTCCGATTAATCATTTGGAGGATTTCTTTTTTATTAAAGTCGGTTGCTTATTTCAAGTAACGTCTGAAATCCTTGTAGTTCTTCTTCAGTACCTCATACAATCCGCTTTCCGGATAGAGTAATTTGCCTCCGACAGCGGTAACGGATGTATAAGGTATCGCCTTTTCATCCCGCAATGCCTGTAATGTACGTTTGGAGATATGGAGCATGCGGCATACCTCATCCCCACTCATATAATGCTCGTCTGCTATTGTCGGACGTATCCGTGCCGTTGCCGCTTCTATACTTTTACCTGTCCGTTTGATCCATCCGGCAAGTTCCTTAAACTCTTCCGAATCTTTAGTGATAATGTCAGCCATACTATTTTCTTTTCATCAGTCCTTCTTCCAATATTTGCCGGATGTCCACTTCTTTATAAAAGAATTTCCCACCGATATTTGAATAAGGGACCAGTCCTTTATCGCGGTAAGCCTGTAATGCTCTTTTGGAAATATTCAGAGCCAGACATACATCCTGTGCATCCAGTCACTTGTCCGGTGTTGCCGGAGCTATTTTCTTTTGAAAGTCCGCCATTTGTACAGCCAGTGTGCTGAGTTGCCTCTTTAATTCCTGATAGGCACTTGTTTCCATGATTGTCAGTTCCATAATTTACTTTTTATTGTGAATGATGAATTTTAATGCAAGATAGAGCGATTGTTGCTATAAACCAATACTTTGTCTATTTGTGTCACTGATAGTCATGAATAGTCGTTTCTTATCGTCAGGGTTTGTTCCCTTCGTTTGGCTCAGGAGGGGAGTCGTGAAGTCCGACATCCATCCATGCAGTTCATTACCTGCTATTTCCTTTTTTATGGGATACATTTTCTTTTATGACACTGAATTTTCGGAAAAATCAGATTTATGAGTATCTTTGAAACGAAATAAGATTTAAACGGTGAAGGCGAGACTTGCCTTCCCGATTATATAGACATAAGTTTCGCAAATGTTTCTAACAGGAATCTGGTAAATTCAAAAAACAGAGGCTATTGCGTGGTGCTTATGCTATGCGTTGTCATAGCGTGGGATCATGTTATACTCTGTTTTGGGCTTACCAGAGCCTCTGTTAGAATGTAGCTTGACTCCCACGTTTTTATGTGTCTGGCAAGCTGTTATAAAAACAGTTCAACTATGGCAAAGCTCCAATTACTTGCATTCATTACCCTTGACGGCTACCTTTTCGACAAGGCCGTTTCTTCCCCTTTATGGGATAATCCTGACAAATACGGCATCACTAAAATACGGAGTCGTGCTACACAGATACTCGATGCGGATGTGTCTTTCATCTTATTGACAAAATGGAAAAAGGAATATGAAGGGACCTGTCTTATAGAAGCGGTTCCTGATACAATCTCTACCATAGGCAGCATGTTCAGATACTGGCTGGTAGATGAAATCGTTCTTTTTGTGATACCTTGCATCCAGGGGGATGGCATACGACTGTTTACAGAGATTCCCGGCCCTTCCTCGTGGGAAATGACCGGGAACAAAAGTTTCAGATCCGGAATCTGCAGAATGACTTACAAACGAATCGGATAGCCTATACTATCTTCTTATCCTGACGGACCTGACTTTGGACGGCTTGTTATATTCCGCCCAATATTTTCTTGCCTTGTCCGGACCGATCCAATTTCGCCGGTCATCAATCCCCCTGTTTGATAGCTGTTTCCTGACCAGTTTTTGAATGTCTATCTCTCCTCTGGCAACCTTGATCAGCAGTTCGGAAGCGATTCCATTCAGCATCAGTTCCGGATTCAGTTCATCCGGTATTTCTTCTGTTTCTTTTTTCATAAGCCTGTGAATTACTTTTTAGGTTTATTGTCTTTGAATGTAATCTCAATTTTATAATTGTCATCCATCTCCAGAGATGCCTCATACTTTTTCCCTTTCTTGCTGATGAACTTCAAATAGCCGGTACGCTTGCCCTGCAGCAACAAGAGCATCTGATTGTCCGTCAGTTCCCTGCCGTTGAACAGCCGGAACAGGAGGAATCCGCAATCGGGATCGCCACATTTGGCCACCTTATTAAAGAGCGTGACTGTTCCTGCTCCACATTTCGGGCAGCTGCAATGCGGCAAGGAAGGATGGTCGAGTTTCAGGGCAAGCAGTTCCTCTACGATCCGGCGGGTATAGGAGCGGATGTCTTCCGTAAAAGTTTCGGCGGATACTTTACCTGCCTCTATTTCATGTAATCCGCATTCCCATCTGCCTGTCATGCTTACGTCGGCAATCATCTTTTCCTTCACGATGCCATATACTTCCAGCCCTTTGGCAGTAGGAATAAGTGAGCGTCCGCTTCTTTCCATATAATGTCTGGCAAGCAGCAGTTCGATGATTCCGGCCCGGGTAGCCGGTGTGCCCAGACCGGAGTCCTTCATCGCCTCCCTTTCTTTTTCATCGCTCAGGTTCCTGCCGCAGCCTTCCATTGCGGCAAGCAGGCTCGCCTCGGTAAATACCGCTTGCGGCTTGGTTTTCTTTGCCAGGGTGTCGATACCCAGAACAGGCAAAAGTTCACCTTCCTGAAATTCCGGCAGAAGGCTTCCTTCCTCTTCCTCACCGGGTTCGTTATAGATGCCTCTCCATCCCGGGACCTTGATGCGGCATCCTTTTATACCGAAGATTATGCCGTTGCATTCCACCTGTACGGAAACCGTTTCTTTCACACATTTCCCGGAGAAAGCCTCCAACATACGTCCCGCAATCATGGAATAGATGTTCTGCTCGTCAAGCGAGAGATCCCGGGGGATATTCTCCGTTATGATCAACGCATGATGGTCGGTCATTTTGCCGTCATCCACACAGTGGCGGTTTAAAGCCCCGCTACATAGTTGTTCCGCATGCCATGCAAAACGGGGATGCTGTTCCAACAGGGCGATGAGGGAAGGAATCTGCTCAAAGATATCCTCAGTGATATAGTTGCATCCGGTACGGGGGTAAGAAATGTAGCCGGATTCATACAGCTTTTGGGCGATGTTCAGTGTCTGTTCCGCAGTCAGCCCGAGTCTGGTATTGGCATCCCGCTGCAGGGAGGTTAAGTCGTAAAGCAACGGAGCCTCTTCCGCTACTTCTTTCTTTTCCACTTTTACCACTTTGGCTGTTTTCTCCTCATAGACCTTTTTACGGGCTGTATCGAGTATGGCCGGTGTATCATACTTTTCCTCACAGGTCAGGACAAGTTCCTCCCCCGCTTTTATCGTGCGCAGTTGCAGCATGTAATAGGGTTTGGCTACAAAATCCCTGTTATCCAGGTAACGGCGGCATACCATGGCAAGTGTAGGTGTCTGTACCCTTCCGAGGGAATAGTTGCTTTTGCCGGCGGCCATGCCTAAAGCGAGACTTGCATTAATACCCACAATCCAGTCCGATTCTCTCCGGGCTTTTGCGGCACGGTATAGGTTGTCATACTCCCGGTTCGGTTTGAGGTTTCCGAACCCTTCCCGGATGGCTTTTTCCGTCATGGACGAAATCCACAGACGTCCGGCTTCCTTGTGATATCCCAAGTATTCAAATACATATTCTCCAATGAGCTGCCCTTCGCGACCGGCGTCCGTACACAGGATAACCTCACCGGCCTGTTCCAACAGTTTACGGATTATTTCCAATTGTTTTAAAGCGACCGGATCGGTCTTGTACCCGTCCTCGGTCTTGATTTGCCGGACAACCAGTTTGAACGGATCGGGGATAATCGGCAGCATGTCTTTCCCGGCACGCAGGATGCCATATTCGGCAGGCAGGGCCAGTGCCAGCAGATGGCCGTAAGTTCACGTCACGGCATAACCGTTGCCGCTCAGGTATCCTTCCTGTTTTTCGGTTGCGCCCAGAACCCGGGCAATGCTACGCGCCACGGATGGCTTCTCACAAATGCAAATCGTGTTGTTCTTTTTCATGTGAATGACTATTTAATTTTTATATTGTTTGCTTTCCCTTTGCGGGAACGCTGTTGTTTCTTAGCTTCCTTGAGCCTGGGTGCCTTCTCTATTTTTTCCGATACCCTGATCGTTTCAGAAGGGGTAATAGCCGTAGGAGTTTCTTTTTGCGGAAAACGGCTGATAAGTTCCATAGAGATTCCTTCCGGTGTGAGGTTCAGTCTTACATGGTCTGACGGACAGAGGAACCTGCTCCCGTTCTGCCTGGTCGCCAGCTCATACGTGACCGCCTCCCTCCCTTGAAGGATACTTTCATAGTTCTGGTAAGGAAGATTGGAAGCGGACACTCCGTTCTGTTGGAGCATCCCACAGATATCATCGGGACTTAACTGTCCGAACTTTCTCTCAAAGGGGGAAGACAGGATGTATCGGTAGGCAGCCAGCAACATGCGTTCATGTTTCATGTCCGGGCATCCGTTATATCCTTCCAGTCTTTTTATCTTCTTTTCAATGCCGTTTAGCATTTTAAAAGTCTCCCTGTCTTTGGCATTTAATGATATTCTTCCGATACCGGTCAGTTCCCTGTTGATATCGTTGATCGTTGTCATCTCCCATTTATTTATCAGGTGGTTACGATTCATCCGGTAATCATCCCGAAGGATGGAAAACGGATTTTTGGTCTGTAAGAGCAAACCGATTCGTTTTCTCCAGGAAGGTGCGTGCAGGTTGGACGCACTTCACCGGATGAGATTAAAACGGTAGGCATCCTGAAACTTGCGGATCGGATTCCTATAGGTAAACAAGTCTGTGAGTGTCTTTAGGAATGCCATCCTTCCTGCCGCTCTTCTGCCACCCGGAACTTTTTCTCCGGCGGCATAAATCGTGGGGCTGTCTAATCTGTCCATATTCATTACAATTTAGGCTTTGCCTGTTTTTTACGGGGAGCGGCCTTTACCGTTCCTCCGGGTTGCTTCTCTTTTGGGGAACTCATTTTCTTTCTCTTTTCAGCCGCAGAGGTCCGGATCTGTTCCTCATTCAGTCCGTTCGATACATCAGGTACGGTGACCGCCGGTGGCACCGGACGATATTCCTTGCGGATATCTTCCATGTTTAAGAGAGTCTGTGCCAGGAACCTGGCTGCGGTCTGCAGTTCCTCCATCTTCTTTTCAAAAGGATAGTTCCTTTCGGCATCCCTCTGCCGGGTGATTTCACGGATACCCTTTTCAATGGGGGCGAATTCTTTCCTGTATGCAAACGACTCGTCCGCCGATAGATGGGTGTATCCTCTGTCCGCTATATCCTGAAGGGTCATGACATTCCGGTTATGTGTGGACAGTTCCAGTGAGTTGGCCGTGATAAAGCGGTCGAGATTTTCTCCTTTGGGACGCATGTCAAACGTAACCGATGGCAGGTAGTTTTTCAGGATATCTATTCCGGCATGTGAGAGGGGGATTGTATTTCGTGCGTCTTTCGACAATTCCAGCAATTTCCGGGAGCCGCTTTCTATCCGGTAAATACGGAGGGCTTCCATGCCCTGCAGGGATCGCGAGAAGAAATGGTCGGCCAGTGTCTGCAGATAATTCTGAAAGTCCCGTCCACCGGACAATCCGTCTCCAAAGACCCTGGCTCCCCGGGGTGTTTCTGTAATGGTGAAAAAGAGTTTTGCCGGTTTTCCGGCGGCAATCCGTTCCATCGCTTCCTCGTGGGCCGCAAAATGCTGATAGCAGGGCGATTGGTCCAGTTCCTGAAGATTTTCTTTGCTTACTTCCATCTTGTGTGCCTCCAGATAAACCGCTTTTCTTAACGGGACCGTATTCTCATCCGTTATTCCTCCGTGCGAGGCGATAAACCGCAGGGCCTCCGCAGATTCTTTCCCGGACATGGTATCCATAGGAGGGATATCTTTCGCCGGAATACCTTCAAAACGTAACAACAGGTTATCCGGTATGAAATCCTTGTCCATCGCTATACGGGCGGTAAGATTCAGAAATGACGGATAAGATACCGTATCGAAGGGGACATAGGATACTTCTGTGAAAGAATTGATCCGGTTGTCCGGCTGCAATTCTATAAACAGACTTTTCAGGTCTGTTTTAGAAGATAATGTTTTCTTTATTTTTTCCATCCATGCAGGCATGACTGTTTCTTTTTAAAGACGTGGTTTACGTGCTGTTTTTTTCTCTGAGGCGTTTCTTGCCGCTTTTTGTCCGGGGGCCGGTCCGGTCAGTTGCAAAGGAGGACAGGTAACTCCATAGCGCTCCTTGAGCAGCTTGTCGGCCAAATGTTGCTGCTTGTTCTGGATCATATAGAAATTCTTATTGCCGTATCCCTTTCGGGATTGCAGCCTTGCCATTTCCCCGTCCACCTCCCGAAAGTCATTCTTATACGGGAAGCGGTCGTATTCCGTATTGGTTCTGAAATCAGCCGGTAGTCCGTATTCCCGGATAAAGAGCAGGTCGGACACATGCTTGTTCATCGGGGATATATCCAGATGATAGTCTTGCGTAAAATTACCGAAAGCATGATAGGTCGCCTCAAGCGGATAACCGCCTTTAGTCAACGCCTCCGATTGCAGGATGGGATATAGCGGCATCTTTTCAAGCTGCATGAACGTTGGGGAAGATCTGAAAAACTCCAGATGTTTCCGCATATATTCCGTCGTACTCCGGTTGGGATTTGAGATGTAAAACTCCCGGACTCTTTGCAGTGACCGGACAGATGGAGTGAAGAATCCGTCGGCCAGATACTGCAGATAGAACCGTTTGTATTTCGCTCCCTCATCCGTAACCGGCAGATAGACGGCTCCTTTGGAAGTCTGCAGGGATATGACCGGTTCGACCTCCCTCATCCGACTTTCGTTTGAGAACAGTTCATAATCCCGCTTCAAGATATAGTCCGCTTTCTCTTCAATCGTTTTCTTGATATGGTTTTGTCCGTTCCGGTCCTCTTGCGGGACCTTCTTCAGCTTATCCGGAAGATCGTCAAAAGAGTTTTTATAAACGAAGGGAATGTAGTTCGTCGATCGTTCCATACCATAGATTCCACCGGTCTCTCTTAGGGAAAGCAACCGGAGAATATGGGTATTGACCACATCGGTGGTCAGGCCATAAGACGAGGTGAACTGTCGGAAAGCGTCGAACGTTGGTTCTATACGATGGCTTCTGTCCATTCTGGTTTGCCTCAGAATGGAAGCACCCAGATATTGTGCCTTGTCGGGCAGGAAGAATCCGCTATACAGGGAGAAAGCATTGGGAGCATTTTGGAAAGACTGCAACACGTCCTTTCCGGGATGGTCCATTTTATAGAGGTTGACATATTCGAGAGATTGTCCTTCGGGGGTGAAGAACCGGTTTGCCAGATGCTGGGTATAAGCCCTGCAGCATTCCTTTCCATAACCGGAATACTCGAACAGCAGTACGCCCTTGGCTGTTTCCACTGCGGTCAGTGTCCGGGACGGATCGTCGTTACAAACATCCTGCGCCTGCGAGAATGCCTTGATTCCCGGCTGTGCATGCAGGTAGTCGGCCAGTTTGCTCGTTACCAGTAACGGCAGGTACTTTTCTTCATCTCCACCGTAAATATATTCTATTGCCCTTAACGAGACGTCATTTTGTATATTCCCTTTGTTCTCCCGGATGAATTCCTGTATCCGGCTATTATCCTCATCGAACCGGCGGATGTTGTCCGGGCACCGTACCCCTTCGGGGAATTCGTATCTGACAAATTGCAAATCAGGCAGGTAGTTTTCAAGGAGAGCCGGCTTATAGAGCTCATGTTGTTTACGGAGAAACCAGATGAATCGCTCTTCCGCCATTCACGGTTCTTTCTGTGGGGTCAGGTGTATCTCCAACTGTCGGGGTTGTCCTTTTTCATCCTGGGCAACCAAAAAACTAAGGATAAGTTCGGAATCTTTCTGTCTCATAAGTCTTCTACTATTAAATTTATAGTTTAATTTTATTATTTGTTTTTTTCTTCTTTTCCTGCTTGTGACTTTCATAGCCTCTTATCTCATACTGGGTTTGCAGGATTCTTTTGGCGGTATCCCTTGCTACATCATGGAGCGTATTTTTCAGGAATTGATGCGCAGGCTCGTGTACAAATGAATTCTGTAACTTATTTAAAATCCCGTCAAAGCTGTTTTTATGGGAAAATCCGGGATGCTCTTTGTATCGGTAGTCAATAAGACCGTTTTTACAAATGTCATCCAGAAGGGCGATATCTAAATTCTTATGCGTCTCTTCCAAACCGAATGTTTTGACGAAAGCCCTGTAACTTTCCCTGTCCGGAATCATTGTACATTTGATTGCCGGGGAAATGCCTTCCATGATCCGGTTATCCAGAAAATGTGCTTTGGAAGGGATAAACTGATGCGGGTTGTCTGCCGAAAACATCGATGCGCACTGTCGGGATTCCTCTACCAAATCCGGGTTGGATGTACCGAAATAGTACATCTGTAAGGACTCGAGATTCTTGAAATCCGGGGAGAAGTAACGGTTTGCCATATCCTGCAGGTAATCCGTCACGCATTGGATGCCTCTGCCTGAATCATTGAACAGCAATACTCCCTTATCTGTCCGGATAGCAGTCACAGTCCTGCCGCTTATGTCCTTTTCTCTTTCCGCATGGTACTGTTCATAGTCCCTTACTTCTTTCTGCAGTTCCGGCTCATTACGCATGATTTCCATCCAGCTTTCCATGCCACTCAACTGTTCGGGTTCTCCGGGGTGATTCTCATAGACGAAAGTGAGCTGCCTGAGCGGAATGGCAGCCGGTGTGTCCGTCAAATTACGGCTGACAAGGTTATCCGGGAAATTGACGGCTCTGCCTTCTGCCGCCTTTACATCGAAAGGTTTGTAATAGATGGTTTCCCCGGGGACGTATGCCCCTGTTAATGCCAGCTGTGCCTGCCGGTACAAGTAATTTCCACATAACAAATCAGTGTTGATGCTGTTGTCTGTAATAATCCGGTAATCAACCACCCGTTTCTGTTCATCCACACTGAACATAATCATATCTGTATTTTCCATAAACTTTAAATAATTGACAATAAATAATTAGGAGAGCTTATGTCTCTTTGGCAAAGGGGAAGTCTTTTCCTTGTTTATTCTCCGGTCCGACTTCAGCTTCTTTTCCAAATCAATAGCTCATGGGAAGCAAACCATATTCCCCTCCGGGCAGCAAAGGGAGATTCTTTTCTGTTTCATGGATTCGTCATCCAGCTCGATACGGACAAAATAGTCCATCTCTCCTTTTCCGGTTTCCTTGATGGATACCACTTTCCCTCTATAGGGAACGGGAGACTGTTCTTCCGGATCATTCTCCACAATCCATGCCCCGATATACATCTTGTCTTTGGGTATCATATCGTTTTATTTTATACGGTTATTGCCGCGTTTATTTTTATTCTCTGTTTTCCGGACGGTTTTCTTTTCTTCCGGTAACGGACAGAGCAGTCCGTCTTTCATCATATAGGTTTTGACATTGAAGGGCTTGGAAGAGTGTTCAATCCTACCTTTATCAAGGTTAGCCTTGCAATACAACAGATGCCTTGTCACGTACGTGTTATTTTCGGGAATATACAGCGCATATCCTGATGCCAGTGCCGATTTTTGTATCCCGTTCAGTTTTTGGCTTCCGACAGTGAAAACGACGGCGGGGTCATTCAGCATTTTCTCAAGGGAACGATGGCCTCTTACATCGAAATCCCTCTTTAGGATTCCATCGGCGGCTTTACGGATTTCAAGAGAGGCTTGCCTGAACTTGTCCGCATCAAAATCGCCGGGTGCTCTGACTTGTGTGATTTTTTCCAGCTTTTCCGCATACGGCAGCAGTTCGCCGGAATAGGTAAAGGGCTGTTCATGGATATTCATGTAACCGTTTTGCATGACAGTCAGCAGCCGGTAGATATCATGGTTCTCCCGGCTGACAGCGATACGCGTATCCTTGTTGAGATTCCAGTCGGTGGCAAATTTTATAAATGCCCCGGCTGTTGCTTCCATTGAATGATAGTATACCGGTTCCAGCCGGTCGGTGAATCTTTCGGGCAGTTCTCCAAGACCGATATAGGATGCCGGATAGAAATCGAAGGAATAGTCCAGTTCCAGCGGTTTACATGGCTTGAAGGATGCGTCTATGAGGGGTACCAGTTTGTCATCGACGGACATGCAGTCATATACGGCCAGATGACCGGCATCGTAATGGGGATCGAAGTAATGGTCCGTAATATGCCGGATACATTCCCTGAAACCGTTTTTGCCGATCTCATTGCCGGAGAAGACAAGGTATCCGAAATCATTTTCCACCACTTTTAAGGGAAACTCATACCGGGGCTGGCATCGGTACAATGTGCGCTTCTCCTGCTGCTGCAGACGAAAATCCAGGTATGCGGATTCCTGCATGAGGTATCTTTTGAGTATGCTGCAATCCGGTTCACCTTTGTGCCTGTAACCATAGACAGCGTCCTGGAGGGAGATCCGTCCGGCCGGAGGCAGACAGTGTTCCTGGAAAAACGGTAGCAGTACCTTGCTGATATATTCCCCGAAAGGGACATGGGGATCAAGCGGGGGAACATGTTTCATTGTGAAGAGATCGTACCGGAGCAGTTCCACGTCAGGGATGTAGGGGCAGCATTCCGCTTCTCCGATATTGTCAAGAAGAAACTGCCGGAACCGGTCGTCCGCATTTCCTTCCTGAACAAACGTGAGGGCATTCAGCGGCTGTTGGGGAGTATAATGGTGATAACGGTCTATGCCGACGAAGATGCTCCCCGGCTTGTCGGGATCGAAGAATGGATGTTCCTGTTGGCTTTTCTTGTTCATTTTCTTATCGTTTGGGATGAATGCTCTTTTTCTTTTTCACATCTTGTTTTCTGTTCAACGCTTTTTCAATGGTTGTTTTCACTTTGAATACCTGCTTGTCTCCGGGCGGTTCCTTAGAGAATACGATCCGTGTAAAATCCTCGTTTACCCAGGCATAGGAATGGGACGGGTTATTCCTGGCTTCTCCCGGCAGGAAAAGACCGTGCCCTGCCGCCAGTACCTGACGGTGGGGTGTAAAAAGCCGGACACCGTCCACCACGACGCTGTCCATCGGGTCACTGAGGATATTTTCAACGCTGCGGTGTCCACGCACGTCGTAATATTGTTTCAAGAGTTTATCCAGCAAAGCTCTGTCCCGGTTGGCGTTCTTTATTTGTTCCTGAATTTCCGGTGTCATGGCCTGCCGGGAGAGTTCTGAAAGTGTACGGTCTTTGCCTGCTATCGCTTTTAATGTATCGGCGATATTACTGTTGCGATGATGGCTGTCACAATGTGCGTTGTGGCAGAAGCTGCCGAAATCCTCCGCTGTCGGATTCATTTCATTCCGGTATTCCAACACCATTTCCTGAGTCTTGTCCATCCGTAGGTAAGGATACCCGGTAAGCAGGGTTTTATCCGGATTGACGGACCGTCCGGGGTTAAGGGTTCCTTCCGCCCTGTAAACGTGGATCGGTCCCAAATCGAAATGAGGGTCGAAATAGTGGTCCGCCATACATTGCAGGAAATTCCGCATTTTCATATTTCCTTCCGCCGTGTGGGTAAAGAATAAGAAGCCACGGGCGGTCTCTATGGCAGTATAGGCTTGTTCGGGTTGTTGCATGTCACTATATTTTAAGGGAATTGTTCTTTTTCGTTTTTAATTCTTTCCGGGAAGCAGGAGTATACGGGATGATTTTCCCGTCTTTTTCTTGATGAACCGTCTGGCCTTTTGGAGCGGTGGCATAGGCCATCACCCTGTCGCATGTCTCTTCAGCATGGAGATAATGCAGTTTGGGCATCGTTCCGGATATTTTGGAGCAGTAAATCCATTTGCCCTCCAGAAGAGCCTGCCGCATGGCTTCGCTCGCATCGGTACCGTTGATAAGAAACGGGACGCTTTTGTCATTCAGTGTCCTTTCCAATGTCCGGTGTCCCCGCACATCGAATTCCGTTTTGAGGATCGCTTGTGCTTTCCTGCGTATTTCATCCAGTATGTCAGCCAGCTCGTGACCGGGAGATTGCCCGTTGAAGCAGTTGTCTATCCGGGTGACATATTCCTGAAAAACGTTCCGGTATCCGAAAGCCTGGTCATTGACAAGGTCCCGTTTGAATCCGTTGCTCATCAGGAACAGCAGCCTGCTGATATCCGCATTGTTACGGCTTGGCCGACATCCGGTATATTCTATCAGGCGGGAGAATTCCGGGGCGGTCGGCTTCATGTCCGTTTCAAAGGCCGGCTTCCACTGTCCGCGGTCAGTGAACATGTCTTTCGATGCCATCGCCTCTTCAAAATTATATTCGTCTTTTCCGTTCCGGGCATCCTTTGGGCAACAGGCATCCACCAACGGACAGATATCTCCGGACAGGCTGCCGACACTGTATTGCCGGACAGGACCCGGTTCACTGTGGACCCGGAAGTAATTGCCGGCCAGCTGCTTGTAAAAATTATTCAATCCGTCCATTCCCGTTTTTGTATCACTGAAGAACAGTATGCCTTTGGAGGTTTCTACGGCATGCAACGGCAACTTGTAAACCGGATTGTAGTCATACCGGGCAGCCAGCACGTCCTGTGTCCGGTGAAACTGTACCAGTCCGTCCAGCTGCTCTGCTGTCAGTTTGGGTAGTCCGCCGGGTTCCAGGATGATGTCGTTACGTGCCTGCGCAAATATCACATTCCTCAGATTGATACTCATTTTTGGGGTCACCCCCTTCTCACGGATATAGGGCAGCAATGTCCGGTTTATATACTCCTTTTTAGAGATGTTTTCGGGAAGGAGCGGCACGTCCGTCATTTTCGGGAATGAATAGATTTCCAGGCGGGTATCCGGCACGAAAGCCGATATCTTCGCTTTTTCCGTCTCTATATGAAGCAGGGCCATAAAAGAATAGGTGGGGTCTTGCCGATCGGGATCGGCGGGATAGAGCATATAGGAAGATTCGGCATGGGGCTTTTCCTTGCCGGTTTCATAACCGACAAGGAGGTTGCCTTCCCCTTCTTTTTTGAACATATTATTCAGAAGATTCGTATCCTCATCAGAAATATACTTGTTCATGGTTTACATTTTAGGGGTGATGGAGGGCTTGCGGGCACGTGTCTTCTTTTCCGCCTGTTGCGGTGCTTCTTCTTTTTTCAGCGGTTTCCCGGCAGTTTGTACCTGTACGGTTCCCTTTTCCGGACTACCGGTCTGTACCTGGTTCTGTTTCTGACCCTCTTCCAGCTTTTGGGTACTTCTTTCCCAGAGAAACTCGATTCCACGCTCGGCGGCACTCATCTGGATGGAGGTCGAATAGAATTTCCCATTACCGGATTTGAAACGGATAGGTACCTCCTCACCGCGTGCAACCGCTTCATACTCCTGTTTGGAAAGGGTGTAATCCTTCACCTTACGCGGTATGCGTGCCAGTTCCACAGGCATATGGAACATTTCATTGGTCACCGGGTCTTTGGACAGATAGCAGGGTTTGGTCTCTTTCGTACGGAAATCAATGACCATATCGACTGTCTTTCCCAGATTGCCGGTTTCGTCCAGCCGTTTGAGGTCATCCTCCGTCAGCGTATGGCCCCGGTAGTCTTCCCCTATCTTAGGAGCCTGACGGATATAGTGGATATCAAACTTGACGGCTCCGTTCTCGTCACGGAACAGGGACAGCTTGGCATCACCGTTTTCCCTGCCCAGCTCGGAGTCTTTCGCCACACGGAAAGCGACGGCGGAGGTTTTTCCCTGCAGCATTCTTTCAAGGCTGTCTTTCGCATTCCTCAATCCGTCGGGCGTGATGCCGTATCTGGCCGCTTGTTCCCAATTCACCTCCCGCTCATTGAAACGGTGGTTGTTGTACACCCGGGTCGGGGCCAGTTCTCTTCTGACCGCCTCGTTCTGGGGGAGCTGTGCCGCCTCTATTTTTTCTTTGGCCTGCTCTACCGACGTTTCCTTGGGCATGTTGTACAAGGAATAGCGTGCCGGATTGTTGTACTGGTAGATAAAGTTCTTTCCGAAGTTGGTGAAAAAATTGCCATGCTGGTCCACTTTGATAAACTGGCCCTTGTTCACTTCATTGGCTTCGAGTGTTTCCAACTCACCGTTAGCGGCGATTCCTTTGACTCCTTTGGCTTTCTGCTCTTTCTTGTCATATGCCATCAGATACCCGTGTTCCGGGTTCGCTTCATTACTTTGTGAAGCTGCGTTTACATTGTCCATATACGTTAATTTTAAAGATTAATGAATCATTTGCAAGGGTAAAATTACTATCTTTGTTGTTAAATAGATTGATTATGAGTAAGTTGTCATTAATTGTCATGTTCTGTCATGTATTGTCGCTGTCCGCCTTTGCGCAGTCCCCGTCAAGGAGGTATAAAAGCGGAATCGGTTCAATCGTCTGCCGTATCCATTCCGCCCGGCAGTGAAAGTCTTTCGTATGAAACAGCCGGTTACCGGTAACCGTGCTGGCTGATTATCCTATTATATTCCCCTTGAATGAGAGTCAGAAAAGGTTTGCCGTCTCTTCCGGTTTCGGGATAAGGACGCATCCGGTGAAAAAGAAAAGGATACTCCATGCCGGAGTGGATATTGCCGCGCCCTACGGCACTCCGGTCTATGCTTCGGGAAACGGGAAGGTTGTTGAAGCCCGGTACAGCAGCAGTTACGGCTGGTATGTAGAAATCCGTCATTCGGGTGGCTTTTCCACGCTATATGCACACTTAAGTAAATTGCACGTGAGAAAGGAAAACGATGTCCGCATGGGACGGCATATCGGTAATGTCGGGCATACCGGCGTGGCAACCGGCAATCATCTGCATTTTGAACTGAGAAAAAACGGGAAGCCGCAAAACCCGTTGCAATGGGTGATACTAAGAGATTCCAGTTCTAAAAAGAATCATTAATTTAAATCGTTACATGATGAATATTGAAGAAGCCAAGAGCATTCCGCTGGAGGATTATCTCCGGCACATGGGTTTTACCCCGGTCAGACAGAACGGGGACAGTATATGGTATTGTTCCCCGCTGCGTGAAGAGAGGACACCTTCCTTCAAGGTGAGCGCATCCCGCAACCTGTGATATGATTTTGGTACCGGACAGGGAGGAGATATCATCACCCTGGCGATGGAGCTCCAGCGGACAAAGGATATCTCCTATGCGCTGAAAACAATAGAGGGGCATTTCCCGGCTGCAGTCCGTCCGGCCACTGTTCCCCACCGGACACAGGAAACGCAGGGCACCGGCTACCAACAGGTCAGGATCGATCCGCTGACAAACCCGGTACTGCTGGATTACCTGAAAGAAAGGGGTATTTTACCCGGTATTGCAAAAAAAGCATGTAAGGAGGTACATTTTCTGAGCAAAGGCAAATGGTATTTTGCGGTTGCCTTTGCCAACCGCAGCGGCGGGTATGAGATCCGTAACAAGTATTTGAAAGGCAGCATCGCTCCCAAAGAGATTACACATATCAGGAACGGCGGAGAGCGTTGCATCGTACTTGAAGGGTTTATGGATTACCTCTCGTATCTCACGCTCAGGACCGGACGGCACGGCAACCCCCAGACACCGGAAAACAGTCCGGATTATGTTGTCTTGAATTCGGTCGGCAATGTAAGCAAAGCCATCCCGTTATTGAAGGAATACAAAATCGCATTCTGCCTGCTGGACAATGACCCTGCCGGAAGGAAGGCATTCCGCGAGATGGAGGAAGCCGGATGTCCCGTCAAGGACAAGTCTGCCTGCTACAAGGATTACAATGACTTGAATGATTATTTGTTGGGGAAGAAGATGGGTCAGGAAAACCGGGCACGTCATTCGGAGGATATTGCTACCCAGGAAAAGCCAAAAGCAAGACCACACGGTTGAAAATTATAAGCGGTGTTTATCGTCAAGACCATAGAGATAAACCGATAAAAAGAGAGTCAAATCCCGCCGGGTGGATTTGACTCTCTTTTTATATTCTTATCCGGTAATTTACCGGATAACGGTTCTTAATAATTTCTTATCAGCAATTCATTGACGGCTTCTCTTTTCTCCGCAATGGAACAGATGGACCGGAAGATACTGATCCGCTGGATATGGTATCCGGCATAAAGGTCGTCGAAGAAGGTGTTCTCCGGATGCTTCTGCCGGGGGTCGGAGTTGGAGAGCATTCATTTGGCACCGGCCAAGCCTATCTCCTTGCAGAAATCCGCCAGGGCTATCTGCTCTTCATCCCCGAAGTCCTGCGGCATATAGGAGGTGCAGGCATTGCTCTCATTGACCGGCTTGTAAGGCGGGTCAAAATAAAACAGGGACTTGCTACCAAGGTACTCCCCGGTCTGCCGGTAGTCACCGTCCAGGATGACGACATCCTGCAGAAGTTTATGGTTGAAACGGATCAGTTCCTCTTCCAGCAACTTTACCCGTCCGCCGAAGCCGAAAGTGACGGACAGTTTCCCGTTGCGGTTCACCGAATAGATGCCGTTATAGCAGGTGCGCATAAAGAAGATGAACAGGGCGGCACGGGTCACGTTGTCAGGATTCCCCTCATTGTAAAAGGCGCGCTTTTCCATGAAGTAGGCTTTGCGCTGTGCATGTTCGCTTAGAGCTACATACTCATCCTGTATCCGGGCAAGCGCTCCTATCAACTCTTCCGGAGAGTCTTTGATGATGCGGTAAACATTAATCAGGGCTTCGTTGGAGTCGTTGATGACGCAGCGGATATGCGGATAAGTCTGTCTTATTCAGAAGAAGAGGGCGCCACCGCCGACAAACGGTTCAACATATGTATCCATCTGTCCGAAGTCTTTCGGAAGCGATTCGATGAGTACGGGGAGCAGCCTTCTTTTACCGCCCACCCAGGGGAAACAGGGTTTTCCCGGCAGACCAGCCGGAGAGTTTTTCTTTACTTTTTCCATGTTTACAACATTTTAATGATTAATAAATTAAATAGGAATTATTCATCGTCTGCCGTTTCCAGCAGGTGTTTCAGATTGGGGTCATTCTCAATGCGCAGCAGCTCTTTCTCGATAATCCGTGCCACATCTTCCTTGATCCGGTAGTAGTTCCGTTCGATTTCCTCTTTCATATGGTTCCTGCCATCGGGACCTGTAAAGTCTGTGATGATGGGGATGGGCTTGTAGGCTTTCGTTTCGGCGGCTACCCGTTCGTTATCCACGACAATCTCGGCATGAAATATCTTTTGATTGATTTTCTCTCCGAAGTTGTCACAGACCGCACCGACGAACTCTCCCTGCGAGAGGTTTGAAATCTTGGAGGCAGGGATAAGCGAATCAAGTTGGGTGCTGATATTGGTGGAGGTATCCTCTTTGGTCATATTGATGGATCTGCGCTGTTGGAGAACTTTTCCAAACCGTTCAGACAGGTTCTTTGCCGTCTCACCGACCACTTGTCCGGCAAAAATATTGCCGATTGTGTTCTGGATCACGCGCGCCTCCTTGTCACCGTAATCACGTATCAACTGACTAAAATCCTGTGCACCCAGGCATACTGCAACCTTGTTGCTCCGGGCCGTGGCAATCAGAGTATCAAGTCCGCGAAAATAAATTGTAGGCACTTCATCCACCAGAATGGAGCTTTTCAGTTTGCCTTTCCGGTTCACGAGTTTGACAATACGGGCATTGTAGAGTCCCAATGCACAGGAGTATATATTTTGTCTGTCCGGATTATTGCCTACACACAAGACTTTCGGGGCATCGGGATTATTGATATCCAGAGTGAAATCATCACCGGTCATGATCCAGTACAAAGCCGGGCTGATCATACGTGAAAGCGGAATCTTGGCGGAAGCTATCTGGCCCTGGAGCTGCTCCATCGCGCCGCCTTTCCAGGCATCCATAAAGGGTGACAGATAGTTTTCCAGCTCCCTGTAAGAGGTCAGTATGGTGAATACGTCCGAGTAGGGTTTATTCAACAGTTCGATGGCATGGGGGAACGTACAATATTTCCCGTTTTCGTAAATTTTGAGATATCATATGATGGCTGCCAGCAGCACAATCGGACTTTCCACAAAGAAATCCCCTTGCTTTTGAATCCAACTCTTGTTCAAATTTAACATGATCACATACGCTGATTCATAGGCATCCGCAATGTCGGAAAGAAACGAAGGGTTCAGGGGATTGCACCGGTGGCTGTATCGGGGATCATCAAAATTGATAACGTAGAAACCGACGGGTCCGGCATATTTATCCTTGTTTTTAAGCAGCTGGTTATAAGCGATTATACTCAAATCCGGATATTTGAAGTCATAGATATATGCGGCAAATCCTTTCTCTATCTGCTGGCGGATATAGTTATTGATAATGGCATAACTCTTTCCCGATCCCGGAGTACCGAGGATCAACGAAGCGCGAAAGGGATTAATCACGTTTATCCAACCGGAGTAAGTCTTTCGCTGATAGCGGAAACGGGTCGGCAGATTCACCGAATATTCATTGGCGACCAAACGTGTTTCCTGCATGAAGCTCTCATTTTCATCGTTGAAGACGTCATCCATGAGTTGGTTCCTGAGCAGGCGGCTGATCCATACTCCGGCTGTAAGCAGGCAGATATATCCGGTGGCTACGGTAGCCGTGTATAGGAATGTAATGAGCGTGACGGAAAAACGGGCCGTCAGCAGGAACTCGCTTCCCAAGAAGAGCAGCAGTCCGACTGTGAGGTAGCAGCCGATATGCCTTCAGGACATCTCCACGTCTTTCCGTCCCCTGGCTCCCATGCAGGAGAAGAAGAGGAAGAGCAGGCTGAAGGATTTACTGACCAGCGAGTGGGAAAACAGTCCCGTGTCCCGCTGGAAATTGAGCAGTATCTTATCCACGACCCCGACGTTCAGGTTCATGGAAAGGAAATAGGGATAACAGAAATAATAAACATTCATCACCAGGAAGATGATGCTGACAGCCCTCATAAAGTCGAGGTTCTTATTGAGTCCTCTTGTTTCGTCTTGTGACATAAGCGGTATAATAATGAATTAATGGTGATACAATCTGTTAGCCGGGATGCGGGCCTCTCCGTTTTCTCTTCTTCTTTTTCCCGTAAGGGCTTTGTGGCAGGTCTTCTCCCGGATAGGGATAGGACTCCGGCGAGAAGATGTCCAGCAGCCCTTCCACCAGCCCCGGTTCTTTTCTCTCCGGTTCTACAGGACGGAAGACAGGTGCCTCTTCTTCTTTTCCCGGCGGGATTGTGCCGTACTTCCGGTTGATAACCGAGGCCGAGTATTCCTTGCCAAGGACCGAACCTTTGAATACCGTTTTCGAATGATGGTCTATATAGGTCACCCCATAAATAACCCCGGCATCGTTCTGCCACAGTATGGCAGCCATGCCTTTCCCGGAGAGTTCCTGCAGGAATCCCTGACGGGTGTTTTGTTGCAGGGCTGTGGCAATCGTATCCTTTGTCCGGTCGGGAAGCGGATGTCCGGTCATCCATTGTTTGCTTTTCACAAATTTCTTTTGAAGTGCCGCATAGCCTACATTCTTGCCGATTTTGCTGGATTTGATGGCTACGCCTGTACGCTTGCCGTTCTCATCGGTAGCCGCATAGACCAGGCCGTGGCAGGTTTTCCCGTCTATCGTCTTATGGGTTTCCTCCACCGTCACATGGAAAAGGCCGAGCAGGGCCTTGAATTCTTTAACAGATTGGAATTTATACCCTTGCATGACGGGTTTGACCACATTCGCTATCTGGTGTTTGATATCCCCTTTCCGGTAATCGACCACAGTCAACGGCAGGGATTCTCTCCGTTCCATTTTCTCGGCTGGCGACAGATGGTATTTTCTCTCCAACTCCCGACAGACAGAGGTAGAGCGTTGCCATTCCTTATAATCATTGATTTTCTTTCCTTGCTCGTCAATGCGTAGCGAGACAATATGGATATGGGGTCTGCCGATGTCTTCATGTCGGTAAATGATATAGGGCTGGTTGCCGTATCCCATCTTTTCCATGTATTCCTGTCCAATGGTCGCTAACTGTTCATCACTCAGCACATCGTCCGGATGTGGGTTCAGTGAGACATGGATGACAGGCTTTTCCGTCCGGCGGTTGGCTGCCAGATACGGCTCGAAGGAGCGTAGGCAATGCTGGATGGTCGGGTTGCCATTCGCCGGTTCCATAATCCGGTTTCATGCCAGTACCCGGGCCTGCTGCTTGTCCACTTTTTCCTGGTTATAGTATAATGCACCGTAAACGGAGGCTCCTGATGTTATTTTTGCAACCATTGTTCGAATGCTTGGGTTAAACGGATAATCTCCCGGTTCAGCGAGACAAGTTCAATCGTCAGTTGTTCCAGCTTATAGAGCATGGCAAGGGCTTTCTTCTCGGAGAGGCCGGTATGCAGGGCTTTGACAGCCTGGTTGTAATTCACGCCTATGCGACGGTATTCACTCTGCAGGTTGGTCAGCTTGATGTAATAGTCCGTCGCCGCCTTGTCGATTTTCACGATCTTCATCGGTTTGTCGAAAAGGGCGGAAAGGATGAACTCGGATTTGGTCCGGGCACCGGAGTTTTCCAGTAATCTCTCGAACTCGATGTTCTGGTATTCGTCCAGACGGAAACCGTAATAGTAAGAGTGGAGCCGGGATTCCTCTTTGGGGGTCCGGCCACCTCTTCATGTTTTTGAACTGTCGGCCCGTCCGGGCTTCTGTGTCTGACTGATTTTTGCCATATCTTTGGGTCTTTTAATTTTCCGGCAGCAAAATAAGTGATTATTTCAATGCAAACCTAAAATCGGGAAATGACAACAAATGACAGGAGATGACTATTTGTGACAGGGGGTAAAATACCCCATTTACTTTCCGATTCCACACCCCACGATATTCTTTTCATAGGCTTCCTTCAGTTTGGGAAGCAGGACGGAATAGTTCTTTTTCCGGCGGGAAAGGTCGGCCCTGAGGTCGTAAGGCTTGGGGATGGAGACATTGAAGAGCTTCTCGAAAGCGGAGACGATGCCTGCGAAAGAGAAACGTCTGCCGTGCTCGTCCGTAACCAGCTCGCTATAATCCAAAGATGAAATCAGTTCCATCAGGTTGACAAGCGAGCCTTTCCAATGAAGCGGTGAGAAAAAAGAGGCGGATGTTTCATTTGTTTCGGGATATTGTACACAGAAGTTGACCAGTTCAATTTCCGCTTCAACCAACAAGAGGCATTTGTCCAGATAAATATTGGCAACTGTTGCCGGATGAAGGCGCTTTTCTGAATCTTGTTTTTTTAAGGAAACCAGTTCCACCTTGGTATGAAGTAGGTAACGTAATTTCTCTGAAACTGATAGTTGTTGTCCGGACAGGTCGGAAAGGGATTGTCTGTATTCGTCATAAGCCGAAGACATTTCTTCTGCTGAAATGGCTTCATTTCGGGTTATATCTAAGAATAGATAACTGATTAGACGGTGTTCAATCAATGTTTTCATAAGGCATCCATTTAAGTTGTTTTTTTGCCAACCGGCATAAGAGGAAAGCCAAGATTGATGCCGTCTGCCTCTATTGTGACAGTCAGTGCATTGTAAATTATTGATTATCAATAAAAACCGTTATTTTCTTTGAATTTGGATGTAATGAAAAAGTGTGAGCATATCCTTACAGTTTTGTAAGGGATAGCTCACACTTTTTGTAAACCTCAACTGGAAACCGGTAATTGTCTGATCAATCGATATGATATTTCTTCAGCTTCTCATACAAGGTGGTGCGACTGATATTTAAAAGCATGGCAGCTTTAGACCGGTTGTTGCAGGTCTTTTCAAGGGTTTGAAGCAGCAGTGCGCGTTCTTTCTCTTCTTCTGTGAATTCTACGATTTCTTCCCGCCGGAAGGAAATATCGAGATTCAGGTCAGTAACAGAGATCCATTGCCCCTGACATAGCAATGCGGCACGGTTGATCACGTTTTTCAGTTCACGGATATTGCCGGGCCACGGATATTCCTGCAATGCCGCCTGTGCCAGGCGGTCAAAACCACGAAGTATTTTTTTGTTCTTGCCGCAGGAAAGGTTGAGAAAGAAGTCCGCCATCGGGAGAATATCCTCCCGGCATTCTCTTAAAAGGGGAATCGGAAGGGTGAATTCGTTCAGGCGGTGGAACAGGTCTTCCCGAAAACGGCCTTCTTCCATCGCCTTCTCCAGATTCTCATTGGTGGCGGCAACGAGCCGGATGTCAAAAGAATACTCTTTGGTTGAACCTACCGGCTTACAACGTTTTTCCTGCAAGGCTCTTAAAAGCAGCATCTGTGTCTTGTATGAAAGGTTGCCTATCTCGTCCAGAAACAGTGTACCCCCGTCGGCGGTACGGAACAGACCCACTTTATCGCTGTCGGCACCGGTAAAGGCGCCTTTCTGGTGGCCGAAGAATTCGGAAGCGGCAAGTTCGTCGGAGACGGCTCCGCAGTCGACAGTGACGTAAGGCTTGTTTTTCCGATGGCTACGGGAGTGTATCTCATGGGCGACATGCTCCTTTCCCGTACCCGATGCGCCACGCAGCAGGACGGAGATGTCGGCAGAGGCGACCAGCTTTATCAACCGGTGCATTTCCTGGGCTTTGTCACTCTCCCCACGATAAAAGACGGGCATTTCTTTCTCCTTACCGAGGACTTCGGATATCAATGCCAACAGTTTATCCGGCTGTATGGGCTTGCACAGATAGTTGACCGCTCCGAGCCGCATGGCTGCCACCGCATTGTCCACCTGCCCGTAGTTGGTCATGATTATGAATGGGATGGAGTATGACTTTTCATTCATCCATTCCAACAGGGAGATGCTGTTACCGTCGGGCAGACGCAAGTCGGCCAGGACAAGGTCAATTTCTGTCTCCGTGATCGCCTTGCGGGCATTGGCAAGGGTTGTTACACAACAGGTTTTCATCTCTTTTTTCACCAGCCAGTTGCTGATGCTGCGGCTGAAGATGATGTCATCCTCTATAATCAGAATTGTTTTCATAGGTCGGCCTCCCGTATTTTTTTAGCGTATGACACAAGTTTTTCCACTGCGTTGATAATCTCCCGCATTTCCACGTACTGTTCATCTGTCCACATATTGGCCGCACCTGTTGCCAGTTCCCGTAAACGGGACAAGGGATAATCCAGACGCACGGTTTCCCAAAGGGGGAGATTCTTATGGAGGATAGAAGAGGCCGCTTCCTTATCTTGTTTTTCCAGTGCATGGGACAATGCCTGCAAGTCTTTTTGGCTTTCTCTTATAAAGAGGGCGAGCATTTCCTCCCTGTTGTCCTCTCCGGAAAGGATAAGGGAGAAATCGGGTTTCCATTCCTGTTCTTCTTTTTGACCGGTTATCCGCATGACCGCATCCATCAGTCCTTCCATAGTGAACGGCTTATGGATGCAGCCGGCAAAACCGCACGAGGTGTATGTGCTTTCGTCATCCGCACGTGCGGTCACCGCCACGACCGGGACGGTCCGGGCCGCTTCGATATTTGAGCCGCGTAACAGTTCCAAAATACCGTATCCGTCGGTTTCCGGCATTTGTATATCCGTAAGCACAAGGTCATATGTGTGTTCCTTCAGTTTAGAGAACAGTTCCCGGCTGGTCTCACAACAATCGCATGTTATCCGGTTGCGCCTGAACATTTCCCTTGTTATATTCAGTTGTATCCGGTCATCATCCATGACCAGCACCTTTACCCCGTCCAGACGATAATCCGCAGCGGGCGTTTCTTCAATCCGGAAAGAGCCGTCCGCTTCGGGAAGCGGCAGGAATACCATGAAAGTGCTTCCTTTTCCCGGAACACTTTCCACGGTGATGGTTCCGTCCATTTGTGAGACAAGGAGGGAAGAGGTGGCCAGTCCCAGACCGAAGCCGGAGATGTTACGTGCGTTGTCCAGCCGTTCGAATGCATTGAAGATCCGTGTCTTTTCTTCTTTGGTCATTCCCATGCCCGTGTCCTGTACGCCAAAGCGCAGTTCTCCATTTGCATATTCCCCCTGGAAAGAAATTTCACCCCGGTTGGTAAATTTAATGGCATTGGATAGCAGGTTACCTGCTATCTGCCGGATACGCATCCTATCCCCGCTGACAATAAGGTCCAGTCCTGAGAAGGAGGTTACAAACCGGAGGTTTTTCTTTTGGGCTTCAGCAGCGTAATTACCGGCTATCTCTTTAAACAGGGTCTCCAGTGGGAAGAGGGAATTGTCCGGTCTGGGACGGTCGGTGTCCAGCTGGTAGAACTCTATCAGGGTATTTACCAGGCGGAGCATATAATCGGATGAATGCCGGATACTTTCTATAAACTCATCCTGCCGGACCTTGTCAGCTTCTCCGGGTAGCAAATCGGCAGCACCTTTGATGACGGCCAGTGGCGAGCGCAAGTCATGGGCAATGCCCATCATCATGTCTTTTCTGGAGCGGAGCAGGGATTTGTTTTTCCTGTCGGATGCTTCCAGTCTCATCCGGTATTCCAGCCTTTTGCGGAGGTCATGATGGATGAAAAGATAGAACACCACAATCAGCAGGATGGCGGCAACCTCTATAAAGAGAATGATACGGAAGGATTGTTCCCTTAAAGCGGCTGTTTCCATGGACTCTTTCTTTGATTGCATGACGGCTGCCTGTTCAAATTCACAGATAAGACCACTTATTTGTGAGTTCAATTCCATATTACGCCGTTGCAGACTGTCGGAGTAGGCTTCCAGTCTGTTCCAGTAGTCCGTGTATTGTGCATGCATCTCTTTTTGCAGGGAATAAAGTTTTCCGGTTATCCGGCGGGAAGCGGAGGGTTGGTTCTGTTTCTCCCTTTGACGGGCATAAGCGGATTTTTCCTCTTTCTTTTTGAACAGTCCGAACAGACCGCTCCGTTTTTTCTCTGTCACTTCAGTTGTATTTTGTTGCTGTGGTATTTGTGCTTGTGAAGCAATAACGGGTATTCGCCGTTGGAGCAGGCTGTCGGAGTATGAAAAATCGGAAAGGGTATTCATTACTCCGAACAGCAGGTTTTCTTTTTCCTCCAACAGCGAAGATATCTTGTCTATTTGTGAATGTTGAACGTCGGACGGATAATATTGTTTTAACTTGTTCAGGGCATTTGTCGCCACTTCACGTTTCATCCGGTACTCATCAAATTTCTCATTATCCCGGAGCAGCAGGAAATCATCAGAGAAAGAAAAATCAAGCAGTTTTTCAATTGTTTGATTCAGGCTTTCTCTCTTCTGATGAATGAGTGTCTCATTCTTATTCAATGCTTCCAGCTTCCGGTGTTCCAACCATACCATAGAGATGATAATCCCTAATACAACAAGTAGTGACACATATCCGGCTATGATTTTCAGCCGAAGGGGAAAAGAGGAATTCTTTGTTTGATATTGTTCTGTTGTTTCCATTATTAAACACCTTAGCTTACAGAACTGCTTAACCAATCATATATTCTTGTCATGATTCAATTTATAACTCTACTCTTAAATGGAAATCCTGCTTTTCTTTACAATGAAGATACCTACTTCATAAAGCATCCACATCAGCAGTGCAACCAAAGACAATGTAAAGACATCGGAAGTCGGGGTAATATTAAGTATAACTACAATTTTATCCTGTGGTACAATACCCTCCGTTTCCTGAGCAATCGCACATATTAAATCTTTTTTATTCATCACTTTTTTGCATATTTCTTTAATGTTATATTAATATATAGTAAACTACAAGCCTATCACTATTGAGGCTCCACAGGTCAGCGTATTCATCCATTCGGAACTGCCTTTACTGTGTGAAGGCATCAGATCGTAGTCGAAGAAGAATCTGATACCGTAGTGCTCTTTTGCTTTGAATGTCAATGAAACTCCACTCCCCAGACAGAAACCGTCTCTTGCCGGAATCTCTCGGTCGGAGAGTTCCAAGCAAGGATAATGTACATAACCGCCCAAAAGTTTGCTGCCTATCAGCCAGCGTGAAGATAACGGATAGGAGAAATAGCTTCCACCGCAAATTGATACTGCATCGAAAGTGTTATTTTCTGCTTGGCTTTCATTTACTATTATCGAAGTATTGGAAACTGCAAATCGCCCACCAATACCCACATACGGATTGAAGAAAAACGCACCTTCCACACCAGCTGAGCTACCCGATGAGGTGCTGAATTCAGTCTGTTCATCGATGTCATAGCCACTCAATGGAATATTCCAACCAAGATAAAGTCCTAAGAATGACGGCTTGTCCATTCGGTCGAACATATCTTCATTTGCAAACCGGTTAATTCCTTTTTCTTTGAATATAAGGTCTGCAAGGTAATAACCGATCTCTGTTGAAAGTATTCCTATGCCTGCACCGGTCAATACATCGCTCAGCCAATGCTTGTTGTTTGCCATCCGCATAAGCCCGGTTGCAGTCGCCGCACCGTATGCCCCGATACCTATCCACGGAGTTTTATGTCCGTATTCCTTGTTGAGCATAGTGGCGGTCATAAATGCAGTGGCGGTATGCCCGGACGGAAAGGAGTGTCTGTTTGAACCATCCGGACGCTCGACATTGGTCGTGCGTTTCAACGTGTTTACCACACCGCCCATCAGTAATGCGGAAAAGGCATCAGAGACAAGCATTCTGCCCCATGAACTTCGTCCTTTTACTCCCAGACCTTTCATTCCCAACATCACTGCTGCCGGAGCATATTGCAAATAATCATCTGCATGGTGATTGAATTGTGGCAGATAATCATTGCGCAAACCTCGGAAATGGTCATCTTCGCTTTTTACAATTAAACCGCCAATAACCAACGGGATACCGACATAGGTCATCTGAAAAGCACGTGAGGAAGCCATTCTATCTATTGTTCTCATGGAACATGGATTGGAGACAACGACTGACGAATCCGGATACGCTTCGACACAGTTGCCAGCATGTGCTCCGAAGCAAAGCAATGTGGCTGTTAGAATTAATAAAGATCTCATGATGTCCGAATATTAATGAAAGAGCAAGAACATTAATCTATGTGCTCTGTTTTTTAAATCATTATTAAGTAGATTGCAAATCTCTTCAACGGATTTGTTCTCAGTATTTATGAAACTATTACCGTTGCCATAAGGTGCATAACGTAAAGCATCGGTTACCGAAAAAAGTCCGATAGTTGGCGTTCCCGAAGCAACAGCCAAGTGCATAATGCCACAATCAGCACCTATGAAATAATCGGCAGCGGCGATAAATGAAGCTATTTCCCGAATATTGAGACTGTAAAATGAGGGTGCGGCAAAGTTTATTTGCGAAATATTTTCTTTCGGCAAGATTTCAACAATATTAAAATAATCGCTCGCACATATCTCTTTTAACCGTTCATAAAAGTCATGCCACCAAGTTTTATTAAAGCATTTCGCACCTGTGGCATAAGTGTAAATGCAAATGGTGGGTTTTTGATTGTCTGTGAGCTGTTGCAGTAATTTCCACCCTTGCTGTTTCTCATCGTTACTCAATTTTATATCCAGTGTTGGAATTTCTTCTTGGATTCTTTTTCGACATACTTTTCTTACATTATAGATAATGTGTTTTGCCATGTGTTGGTAGTCGCCAAATGAATATTGAAGTTCTTTGTCCGCTATATCATATATCTTATATCGAGAACGCGATAGTTTTACAGAAAGACGTCCCGATGATGATCCTATTTCGGCATTTATCGCCATGTCATATTTTGTACAAATCACTTTTATCCATTCATGGATATAAGAAATAAGGTGACTGAAAGGTCTGTTTGGCAGTATTATATAAGCGTTTACACATTCATAGTTTTTAAAAATTGACATTGATGTTTTGCTGCGAACGAACAAGTCTATTTTACAATTAGGGAAAAGTATTGAAACTTCTTGCACAAGTGGCGTTATAAGTAATAGATTACCTAAACGGCTATTGGGACGAGAAATTAAGATGCGTTTTATATCTCCTTCTAATTCAAACGTTTTTTGATTATTACCGAAAGACTTAGTTAAAATGCGCATGAATATTCGCCTATATTTGTTGATAAAACCTTTCATATTTCTTGTAGTTCTTTTAAAGTGAATCGTCATAGTTGAGTTCCGCCTTTTTCTTGTGTGAATTAGTGCCGAAATTCCACATGGCACCGATATAGAAGAAACGGGGTAAGCGGCGTTGCTCCACACGTTGCTTTAGTAGCGGTGTATCGAGAGTCGTCACCCTTTTCATGGTGTTGAACAGGTCGGAGACTGTGCCCATAACCGCCACATTGGTGTGCGGAATATCGTATTTCACACCCAAATTCGTGATAAATGTTGCTTCGCGCCTGCCTTGCGGCAGTAGCGAGGAGGATATATAGCGGGAGTTGAGTTGTAACATGACACCTTTAAGCACATTGAAATTTGCATTTAGGGCTGCGCTCCAGGCTATCGCATTCTTATTTTTTCCATACCCCAGCCTTTGGGCATCTATTTGATCGTAATAGACATTGCCGCTCAGGTTCAAGGTGATCCATTTTCCCATATCCGTATTCATTATCAGTTCTGCTCCGGCTGACGAGGAGGAGTTAAGATTTTCTTTTGTGGTGAGCAGCACCGAGTTACCCAGATCCTTGGTGATCGTTGTCAGCTTATTCGTGACATAGCGATAGTATAGCGTACCCAATAGCGTGGTACTGCCCTCTTTCCATTGATAGCCGGCTTCAATGGAATGGATTCTTTCCGGTTTCAGATACGGGTTTCCTGCTTTCAGGCTGAGCGGGTTCTGATATTCCGGAAACGGATTCAGATCATCGCCCTCCGGACGGTTGACCCGGAGGCTGTAATTGAACTGCAATTCGCTCAGGCCGTTGAGTTGATAGGAAGTGTGCAGTGTGGGGTAAACCATGAAATAGTGGTTGTTCACGATACTGTCCAGATTGAACAGGTGCGATTTGAGAGCCATGTATTCCGGACGTAAGCCCAGTAACATGCCGAATTTGCCCGACTTAACTTCCAACGTGGCATAAAGGGCATGATTGCTTTGATAGTTTGTGAAGTCGCTCGTGCGGTTCGCATCCGGTACGAATGTATTGTTCTCGAAGTTCTGTACGTGGAAGTTCAAGTCAGTCTTCAAGGCATCCAACTCATAGCCAAGATTTAGTGTCAGATGGTCGTTGAATGTCCGTTGGTAGGAAAGGCGAAAAAAGTGTTGGTAGTTGGCTTGCCAAATCTGCGTGTTCTCCCTTGATGCCAACGAGGAGGCAATGAGGTCTGTAGTGGTATATGCGTTGTCTTCCAGTCCTTCCTCCATGGAGTAACTGTAGTCGGCAGTCAGCTCGTGGTTCTCACCGAAAGTGTGGGTATAAACGACTCCGCCTTCTGCCTGTTTCACACCCTCGTTGTCGTGTCGATAGCGCACAGACTGGGCTGTGACAATCTGCGAAGCGTCACGGGCAGTGGTGGTGACATAGTCCTCTCGCGTAAAGTTGCGGCGATTGTATCCGCCATTCAGCTGGAACGTGTTGTTCTGATTAATATTCCATTCCATGCCCGCCCGGACAATGTGCGAAATGGGATGGGCCTTGCTGTCGGTCTGTTGCAGCAGATAGTGAGTGACACTGTCGTTCATGGTACGGTCATCCGTAACGGTACGGTCGCGACGGTCAAACCGTATGCTGTAGTTGGTAAAGAGGTTCAGTCGTCCGGTATTATAGTTTATGGAAGCAGTTGCATTGTTGCGCCCCTGCGAACCTGTATTGGCCGATAGTGTGCCGTTAAAACCGGCTTTCCGCTGCTTCTTCATTACGATGTTGATGATGCCGCTTACACCATCGGGCTTGTATTGAGCCGAAGGATTGGTAATCACTTCCACCCGTTCGATGTCGCTTGCCGGAAGCTGTTGCAGCACATCTGCACGTGTCCGAGCATTCATCAACGTAGAGGGCTTGCCGTTTATCAGGATCTCGACGTTCTCGTTTCCCCGTAGGCTCACGTTACCTTCCATATCCACCTGAACGGACGGGATGTTCTGCATGAGGTCGCTCATGGAACCGGATGCGCTCATCAGATCCGAACCGACATTGAAGATTTTCTTGTCAATGTTCTGGATATAGGTGGAACGTTTGCCGGTCACCGTCACTTCGTCGATCTGTTGCGCTGAAACGGAGAGGTAGAGGTTTCCCAAATTGATGGAACGCGCAGCTCCTTTCAGACTGAACACCTCCGACTTTTCCGTTCCATAGCCGATGTAACTATACGTAAGATAGTAGTCGCCTGCCGCAGTGACAAGCTCAATTTTGAAGCAGCCTGTCTGACCACTTACAACACCGGTTATAAATTTGTCCGTCTTGGCCTGACGAATGGTAATATTGGCATATTCAATGGGCTGTCCGGTCATCTTGTCCAGTACTGTTCCTGTGACCGTGTAGCCTGAAACGTCTGCTGCGCATATCGGCATGGCGTAGAGGCAGCCGATGATTAATATGAATGAAATGATTGTTTTCATCTCTATCTCTTTCCTTCGCTTTTAATTTTAAGTGCAAAGGTCGAGAGAGAATTTAGGGAAATTTTGAAGATGCTTATGGCCAATCATCTTCTTAGTGTTTATTAACAAAACAGTTTTGTTGTTTAAGGATGACGAAGTACGACAGTGAAGCAATGCCACCCTTCTTCGTAGCTATACTTTATCTCCCAATTATGATAATCACATACAGCTTTGACAATGGAAAGCCCTAGACCATTACCGGTACTCTTTTCCGATTGACGATAGAAACGGTTAAATATCAAACTTTCATCCAATGCTGCTTCGTCGGAAGTATTTGACACCGTCAGTTGTTTGTCTGATAGAGACACTACTATCTCCCCGTCAGGCTTATTGTGGCGCACGGCATTCACGACCAAGTTGTTTATCATGCTTTCCAATAAGGAACGGTTGGCTTTTATCGGCAAAGAATTTACTGAAAAATTCTCTTTTAAGGCCAATCTATCGGAGAGGCTTTCGAGATAAGGCAGAAGTTCATTCATCACCTTTATGACATCGATGACATCCGTCCGGCTGAACTGGTTGTTCTCCATCTTAGCCAACAGTAGCAAGTTGCGATTCAGGCGTGACAGACGGCTGTTCATCTGGTATAAGTCCTGTATGATGGAGGCTTGTCGTTCGGTAATATCCGGTTGCTGCAACAAGACATCGAGTTTGCTTTGAAAAATTGCGAGCGGGGTTTGTAGTTCGTGCGAGGCATTCTCGGTAAACTCCTTTTGAATCTGGTAGCTGTGAAGACTGCCCGTCATCAGCCTTTCCAGTGTCGTATTCAGTCTCGCAAATTCTTTTATCTCGCTTTCCTCCAATTGCGGGCAAACTCCGTTTTCCAATTTAAAATGCTCTATCGCTTCCAATGTCTTGTCGAACGGTTGCCACAAACGGCGGGAAATGAAGCGCATCATCAGTACGATGGCCACGCCCAATACGGTAATGATAAGTGCAAATTGTATCATAATGCCGTGCAGGATATCTTCTTCGAGATCGATGGCTGGAACTGGCTTCCCTTGTTGTACGGCTTCGATAATGTCTATCATGTCTTCGGCATAGAAGCTTTTCGTCAACCAATAAAACAAAGGGGTTGCCAGCAGCAGAAGGATGGCTACACAGACTATAAACTGTGTAAGCGATTTAGACATCAGGCTCTTCTTTTTCATCATTCCGTCCATTTATATCCCGTTCCATACACATTTTTGATACAATCCTTACACCCCGCAGTGGCAAGTTTCGCCTTTAGATTCTTGATGTGGGTATAGACAAAATCGTGATTGTCCATCATGTCTGCCATCTCTCCGCTGAGATGTTCAGCCATTGCACTTTTAGATATGACCCGGTTCTTGTTGCCGATAAAAAAAAGCAATAGGTCGTATTCGGATTTCGTCAATACGACCGGAAGACCGTTCACCATCACGGACTTCTCCCGTAGATCAACTTTTATACCACCGGTTTCCAATATATTACTTGCAGAGAATTCCTTTCTTCGTATAACAGCATAAATACGCATACTCAATTCTGCCAGATGGAAAGGTTTTGCCAGATAATCATCGGCTCCAATTTCCAATCCTTTCACCTTGTCGTCCAATGAATCTTTGGCCGATACGATGATCACGCCCGACTGATTGCTCCGACTGCGGATGTCACGCAGGATGTCTAACCCGTTTCCTCCGGGCAGCATCAAGTCGAGCAGAATGCAATCGTACTCGTACATATTTACTTTCATCTTGGCATCATCGTAAGTGAAAGCCTGCTCGCACAGGTACTGTTCGCCACTAAGGTAGGCGACGATGCTGTCCGACAATTGTTTCTCATCCTCTATAATCAGTATTTTCATATTTTTTCTTATTTCATGAACATGACGATGCTACCGCCCGTAATCAATAATGCTCCGATGATAACCCGAAGGCTGATTGGTTCTTTCAAAAACAGAAAAGAAAGACATATGGTTATCACCACACTCAGTTTGTCTATCGGGGCTACGCGCGACACGTCACCCGTCTGCAACGCCTTGAAATAGAATAGCCACGAAAGCCCCGTAGCTGCACCCGACAAAATGAGGAATATCCATGTATGTCCGCTTATATCTTTCACTTCGGTCGTATGATTTCCAACAAAGACGATTCCCCAAGTGATAAGCAATATGACCGAAGTCCGGATAGCTGTAGCCAAATCCGAATTAATTTCTTTTACACCGATTTTGGCGAAAATGGCCGTCAGCGCGGCAAAAAGAGCCGAAAGTAAAGCATAATATTTCCACATAACTATAATTTTATCGTTTGAATATACTCAGAAAGGCAGTCTTGCGCTTCACAATATGGATAATAGCGAATAGCCCCATCAAAAGCCCGATTTTATAATGCCACAGCCCGATTCCGGAATTTGCTCCTTTCACCCCCAACAGGGCGATTCCCGTTATGACTGTAGCTGCAAAAACGATGGAAATAGCAAGCGTTATTTTACTTTTCCTACTTCGTCCTTTTTTTAGAAGGAAGCGGTACCATTTGCCATGAGTCTTTATATGGTATATGCCTGCAACCAGAAACAGCAGGCTCGCAATGACATGGGCTACTGCCCAGTTGTGCCATTCCTCATGACTATCACCATGTCCGGCAAGATGAAGTTCCAATCCGGTAAAGAACGATAAAATGGACAGCGGAAGCAAGCACCAATCTATAAGTAAAATCTTTGTTATCTTCATTGTTGTTCTCTTTTCTGAAATTATCCGCAAAATTAGTCATTTATCAATTGATAATTTTCTCTTTTATAAATTAATAGCATGATACTGGGCAATACCAACAGCAACAGTGGCAAGCCTACGATAAACCCGCCGATGACGGCTACCGCCAACGGTTGTTGCATCTGTGCGCCGAGGCCAATACCAAGTGCCAATGGCATCAGGGCGAGTACGGCACCGATAGCCGTCATCAGTTTGGGGCGGATGCGCAGAGCGATGGCGTAATCTACGGCTTCGGACACATCGCCACCCGTGCGGCGGTTCATCCGGTACTGCCATACGGTGAAGATGGCGTTCTCGGCAATGATGCCCACCACCATGATAATCCCCGTATAACTGCTCACGTTAAGCGGAACGCCCGTCAGCCACAAAGCCAGCAGGCAACCGCAGATTCCTAATACAGAGATGAACAGCACGGTGAGCGATATGCGCCATTCGCGGAAAAGGAACATCAGAACAGCAAATACCAACAATACGGCAAGTGAGAGAATCATCATTAGCTCGCGGAACGATTGCTGTTGTTCGGAATAAGCCCCGCCGTAGGAGACACTATAACCCGCCGGTAGGTGAAGCTGCGTATTGAGTATCGACTGCAAGTCGTTTATCGTACTACCCAAATCCCGGTTTTCCAATCGTGCGGTAAGTGTGACATTACTCTTCAAGTCTTCCCGGCGTTGCTCTATTTCCCCCGGAATGACACGGACGTCGCAAAAGAACCCGAGCGGACGGGTACTGCCATCGGGCAGGAATATCGGCTGTTGCTCCAGCCATTCGGGGAAGTTATCTTTAAAGTCTGTGAAACGGAGCAGAATGCGGCGCATCTGTTCGCCGTCCTGCACAGAACCTATTTGCAGTCCGCCCGTCATCGCTGCTTGGGCGGGATTAGGCTCTATCATATTGGCAGACTGACAAAGGGGAATGCCACCCGTATGTGCCGTGAGTTGCTCTTGAAAATCGGTCAGCGAGATGCCGAATTGCGAAAGACGTTCCTGATCCGGGGTAAAGAGCAGTGAGGCTCCGGCGGGTATCAACCCGTTATCGATATCAACGATGCCGGGTACGGCTTCCATGATTTTCTCCGCTTTTGCCGCTACCTCTTGTAATGTTTCATAATCGTTTCCGAATATCTTTACTTCGATAGGTTGTGCGGTACTCATCAAATCCCCCAAAAGGTCGGCAATCCGTTGCCCGAAGCCGATAGTCATCAAAGGAACTGCTTGTGATATTTCCCGGCGCAGGTCGCTGATGACTTCGGGGGTACTTGTTTTCCTGTTCGTTTTCAGTTGGATCAGATAATCACCGAAATTGCTCGGTCGGGTTTTGAATGACATTCCGAGAGCTGTGCGGCGCGAATAGGTCTCCACATCGGGATGAGCCATGATGATGCGCTCCATCTGTCGGCACAAGCGGTCGGTCTCTTCAATATCCGTTCCGGCCGGCGAATGGTAGTCAAGTACAATCGTTCCTTCGTCCAAATCGGGCAGGAAGCCCGAAGAAAGTCGGGTTGAAGCGTACCAGCCGCCCAGACATAAAAGCAGGACGAACACGATGGCAACCAACGGTTTGCGATAGATGACGGTCAGGAAATGAACTTTCCGGATGGAGTTTTCTTCAAGCGCTTTTATATCCATGTCTTTCGGACGTAATTGTTTTTTATACCCGATAACGAGATGCAGCACGGGAAGCAATAGCCACGTGACGAGAAACGAAGCGACGAGCGTAAGCTGCATCGTGTCGGATAGTTCTTTGAAAAAACTACCTGCCAGTCCGCTCATCAGCCGGAACGGGAAGTGGATAACAATCGTCGAAAGAGAAGAAGCCACCATAGCAGGGAAAAGATTACGGATGGCATGGCGCACTACAGTAAAGCGATCCATACCGGGACGCTCCTCATGTTCCCGATAAATCTGTTCGATAACGACTATGGCATCGTCGATAATCAACCCCACCGATGCCGCCATCGCACCGAGAGACATGACATTGATGGTAATTCCTGCCAGATAACAGAGCATGATGCTGAAAGCCACCGTAACGGGGATAGTCAGCATCACCACCAGACTCGACCGCCATGAACGAAGGAACAGAACCATCACAATGATGGCGAGAAACAATCCCTCATAGATTGTTTTCAGTACACTGTGAATGCTGTCGCCCACAAAAGCACTCTGATTGTAATAAGGTTTCAGCTCATAACCTGCCGGAAGTTGTTTTTTGATCTCTTCCGCCTTGCTTTCCACCTGCTTTGCGAAGTCCATAAGATTCACACCCGGCTGTTTCACCAAATCGACAAGTACGGCATCCGCACCGTCAGCATTGATCTTCAAGAACTCTTGTTGTTCCTGTATTTCGACTGTTGCGATGTCGTTTAAACGGATAATCCGCTTGCCATCGTTACAGACAATGACGTTACGAATTTCCTCAATGTCATTGAGCCGCGTATCGGTCAGCGTCAGATATAGGCGATTGTAGTTCGCCACATTGCCGTTTCCCAACACATAATTTGTTTGTGCGAAAGCCGTCTTTATCTGTGCGGGAGTAATGCCGAGAGCCGTCATTCTCGCAGCATCGGGCTTCACTACAAATTCCTTCGCTTTGCCACCACGTACCACAACATTGCTGATGCCGTCCACTTGCGAGAACATGGGGCGTACCACAAGGTTGCCTACATCACGCAGGGCGATGCGGCTGTGCGTCTTGCTTTCCAAGGTAAATCCATAGACCGGAAACAGTGACTGATTCATCGCTTCGGTCGAGATTACCGTACCGTTGGGAAGAAAACCTTTTATCTCGTTGATACGGCTCTCCAACTGGGTTTTCAGGGCATAAATATCCATGCCCCAGCGAAAATAGACATCGACCACGCAACTGCCCCGGCTGGTACTGCTCTTGACAACTGTCGTACCCTGTACTTTCTTCACCGCGCTTTCCAACGGTTTGGTGACGGTAATCATCATGCGGTCTACGGGCTGCTGTCCGGCATCGGCTATCACCGTGATGCGGGGAAACAACACTTCGGGAAACAGGTTGGTCTGCATCTGCGTGTAACACCACGCTCCGGCAAGCAGCAAAAGCAATCCTACGAACAGAATAGGACGACTGTATAGCTGATGAATACTTCTTTTCTGTATCGTATTCATAAGGCGGCCTCCTCTTTCGCAATAACCACCTTTGCTCCGTCTTCCAGACCGTAGCTACCTGTGAGGATGATGCGGTCTTGTGGTGACAAGGCTGCCGATTCGATTTCGACTTTCGAAGCGTTGCTGTTGCCGGTTTTGACGGACACTCTGACGGCTGTGCTGTCGTCGGCGAGTTTCATTACCCAGTGTTCGGTAAGTGTCTCGTCACTCTGCACGGCACTTTTGGGAAGTATCATACTTTTTTCAGATGTCCTGCTTCCTGTAAATATAGCCTTGACATTCATTCCTTCCGGCAGAAAGGGTGCCTTTGCCCGTGCGATTACCCGCTCCGATTGCGATGCCGTATTCATCGTAGCCAGCGGGGTATGAACGGTTGCCTCCAGCCGGGTTCCGTCGGGCAGTTCCAGCGTACATTTGCTCCCGCTGTGTGCATACCGTTGCTGTTCGTAGGGGACATTGATCTCGAAAACGAGACTCTCGGTCTCTGCGACGGAGCAAAGTACACTGCCTTCGGGGACATAGCTTCCTGTCTGCTGCTGCACATCGAGAACAATGCCGTTACGTTCCGCTTTTATGGGAATGACGGCGTGGCTGCCATTCCCCAATGCATGTGACTCTTTACTCTCTATCCGGTAAAGTGTCTGTCCGGCTTTTACCCTTGAACCGGGTTGCACGAGCACCTCCGTAATGAATGCAGGAATCGGAGTACTGACCACCGACTTGTTTTGATACATCGTAGTGGCAGACAATATGATTTCTTTCTCGATTCCTCCGGAAATCGCATAAGTCAGCGTGACTGCTGTCCGGGGCTTTTCTTCCTGTATGTTTTCGTTTGATGCGTCTCTTTGTCCGCATCCGCTAAAGCTTAATATAAGCGATAATAAAGCTATCTGATATTTCATGACTGTGATGATTTGATATTACCAATTCCAATAGTTATAGGCAGCAATGACAAGCTGTTTGTTTGTTCGCAACAGCAAACGGTCTTTCTCCGTCTGAATCTTATTGCGTAATACGGTTATATAATCCAATACGGATACTTGTCCGGCATCCACCTCTTTGCCGTAATCGGACAATATGGATTCGTATTCCGCAAGCTGATTTCCCAAAGCACGTTCTCTTTCGTCATATCCTCTCAATTCGGAGAGGCATTGCTTGATTCTCATGTTCCGTTGGTATTCGGAATTGTTTTTATAGGTCTGTATACTGTTCTGTTGCCACCCGGCCTGTCGCTCTTTCCACCGTTTCTGCCTGCCGTCGAAAATGGTCCATGAGAATGTCAGTCCGGCACTCCACCCGAAGTGGCGATACCATCCGGAAAAGTCTCCGACTTGGAGACCGCCATTTACGAACAGGTCGAGTTTGGGCTTGTATTGCAGATTGAAGGAACGCAGGGATACCGTCGTATTCAGGCTGTCTAATCGGTATTGCTCGGTAAAGAGGCTTGGTTCTCTGTCACTGCGCAACCGAACGGAAAGGTTTATATCCGACAATACCACATCGGTCGTATCGGCAATGCCGCAGAGCAGGTTCAAATCCATCAGATGGGTATGATAGGATTGGCGGGCAGCGGTATGCAATTCTGCGTTTGCTTCTTGCTCAATCAGCAGCAATTTCAAATCCGACTGTTTGGACAAACTGTTCTCAACTAACTTTTGAACAATCTCCATGCGGTGTTTGATGACCGTTCCGACAGAATCTGTAAAGTCTATCTGCGCCTTGTCGAGCAGGCAGAGCAGGTATTGTTCCGTTATGGAACGCTCCAATTGGTGCTCCTCCATGCGGATGCGGTTATTCGCCATGTCCATGTTAATCTTTGCCTGCTCTTGCACCACTTTATAGGAACTTCGGCCAAAAAGAGGCTGGGTCCAGGTCGCCCCGGCATGGAACGAGCCGCTACTTTCTCCTAAATCGTACCCGTAGTAATCCGTGGCAGATCGGGCATTCCACTTGAAGGTAGTCCGTCCGCCATCGTTCGAGATGATCGGCACGAACAGATAGTCTCCGTTCAGTTCCAGCCGCGAGTGGGTGTACATGGCTTTCAGCCGTTCGAGTTCCGCCTGCTCTATCTCTGTCTGATTCCGGTAATCCGTTATCAGAGGACTGTTCTCTTTGGCGGTTTCTATATAATAGCGTAGAGACCTGTTGCCGTCTTCCTGCCCATAAGAACGTAGACTGACAATGCCCAATAAAAGTAACAATAATAACCGATTCATATTCTATTTTTGTTTTTGGGACAAAAGTAGAAGACGATTTTGAAGAAAATTAGGAGAAATAAAAGGGATAAGGATAGATATAAGATTATCCTCCAATAGAGATAATTACTACGTCAGCCACGGGTTCTTATAAGGGTCATAATCTGTCTGGAATGTCGAGAGCTGCCAGTCCGTCACTGGTTTATGGTCTTCTGCAATCTTCCGGGGAATCTGGGGATTAAGCCGTAACTTTGCAGCATCGTTCAGCCACTTCATCGAATCTTCGTAATCCCTTAGCCGCACCACACTCACATTGTTCGGTGCAATCAGTTTGGTCAACTCGTAGATCGCTAACCGTACCATGTGCTTCTTGAGATTGTAATTCCGGGGATCGTGCGGCGAAAGGTTCATACCGGGCTGCGGTACATCGGCATTCACGTCCGTACCGGGATAAAACACCCGTCCGTCATATATGACATATTCATACTCCGAGAATTCATAGTCATTATAAACCGGCAATAGCTCCCCAACAGTCAGCGTCCAGAGGCGTGGCATTGTTGTCAAATCCCTCGGTTGTCAACAGCGTAACATAAGCGACTTCGGAGTCATATTTAATAAGGGAACGGTTGTCGGCAGAGAGCCGTTAAACCGTTCCGTTTTCGTTTAACGAAAACACAACTTGCTGTCCCCTAATGGGGACAACGTTTTTAAGTAGAACTGTGGATTGCTCCACTTGGTGCCTCCCACCCGATGGTAAACCCGCCCGGTTCCGGTCTGTTTCTTCGGGGAAGTTGGCTATTTTTACCGGCATTGCAGAGCCGGAACGGGTGGTAGTTCCTATAATTGTAGAGCATACTACAATTATCCGGCAGTTTAAAAGGGCTTTTCTTCTAAGATAATTGAATATTCAGAGAACCGGATATTTTGATAATCGGATAATCCGGATACTATTATATCCGTAGTCTCTTGGAATGTTATACAGTGATAATTGAATAATCGGGGTCTTGGATATTGCTATATCTGGATATTCAGATAATGGATAAACAATTATAAAAAGCTACAATTATAAAAGACTACCATTATACACTTCCCATCAGAGAGAAAGTTCCATCAGCATGCTGCCTCCCAGCCGGTGGACAGATACCGTACCGTCACAATAAACAGCGAATGTCGGCACGTCCCCATTCTTTAAGCATAATCATCTAATCTCCTTAATCGGGGAAACGATAGGAAAAAGACAGATTCCCTGAACTGTAGATTGCTGTATTACTGTCCTTGTAGATTGCTGCAATGTTATAATCGGATACATTAAATAAGGGTATTTAGTCTTAGCTAAACTAAGCTAACTGGCTGATAATAAGGATTGTATTACTACGACTTGTGGGTTTATTATGCTACCTTAGTGGTATAATAATAAAGGATAAAAAGCTATGAACGAGCAAGTTAGAAACATCTTAGAACAGAGTACTACCAAGACGAGCAAGATCCAGCAATTGCTCCGCCTGGGTTTGACACGCAGGGAAATTGCCGATTTGGTGACACGCGGCAACTATGGTTTTGTATATAATGTTGAGAAAAAAATGCTTGAAAGAGAAGGCGGAGCCTTGCAGGACAGAGCTGCATCTGTCTTGATGGATTACACCTTCACCCACAAGTTCGGCATTGAGATTGAAGCCTATAACTGTAATATGGAAAGACTGGCACGCGAATTGAGGGAGGCCGGTATCCGTGTTACCGTTGAGGGTTATAACCATACGACCAGAGAACATTGGAAGCTGGTGACGGACAGCAGCCTGCAAGGGAATAATACCTTCGAACTGGTCAGCCCGATATTGGTGGGTGAGAATGGCCTGAAAGAACTGGAGACAGTGTGTTGGGTGCTTGACATCTGTGATGCAAAAGTGAATGACAGTTGCGGATTCCATGTCCATATGGATGCGGCGGGTTTCAATCTGGACACCTGGAAGAATCTGGCTTTGACCTACAAGCATCTCGAACACTTGATTGATGCCTTTATGCCAAGACCACGCCGGAACAATACCTACTGCAAAAGCCTTTCCGGTGTTTCCGACGAGATAATTAAATCGGTCAGGACGATAGACGACCTGCGGGCGGTCTTTAATAATGACCGGTACCATAAGGTCAATTTTGAGGCTTATTCCAGACACCGGACGGTTGAATTCCGCCAGCATTCCGGCACGACGAACTTCACAAAGATGGAAAATTGGATTCGATTCCTGAACGGATTGATTACCTTTGCGAAAAGCTCCAGCCTTCCCAGCCGGATGACATTGGAGGGGTTGCCCTTCCTGGACGGGAAACAGAAATTATTTTTTAAACTTAGAACTAAAAAGTTAGCGGTATGATACAGACTTATCATTTGCTGGATGGCGGTCAGATAACCGCCTCCAACCCGGAAGAGTTCGTCCGGCTGCTCCGCGAGGGGAGCCGGTTCGACTATGATTGCACGGATCAGGAGTATATGGAGAACTTTGCCCGGCGTTACGGGGAGCTGCATGGTGTGGCAATTGCCACCGATACCCCTGCACATTTCCTGACGGATTTACAAGCTGCCGGTTACGTCCTGAAGTAACCGGTGTCGTTCCCCTTTCCCTTTATTATTAGTCCCTGCTTCATTGAGTGAGGCAGGGATTTTTTTCTTTCATTGCAACCTTTCCTGCCTGCCTCCCGGCACTTCCTCCTGTCAATTCCTGACTATCCGTGACTATCGGTGACAGAGTATTTCATCTCTTACCGGCATTCCTTTCTTTTGCAGTGTAGAACGATATACAGTTATAAGCATTACAGTTTTACAGTATTCTATTTTTATCTGATTATAAAAGAAAGCGTATGAAAAAAGAACCGTTATTAATTGCCTTTGCCAGCCAGAAAGGAGGAGTCGGAAAGTCTGCCTTCACAGTTCTGGTGGCCAGTATCCTCCATTACCAGAAAGGTCTGAAGGTGGGTGTCGTGGATTGCGACTCCCCCCAGCACAGCATCTCCCGGATGCGTGACCGGGACATAGAAAGCGTACAGGAAAGCGATTTTCTTAAAGTGGCCCTCTACCGGCAGCATGAACAAATCCAGAAACGTTCCTATCCGGTAATCAAAAGCAACCCGGAGAAAGCGATAGAAGACCTGTACCGCTACATCGAAGAGCAGGATGCCGTCTTTGATGTCGTATTGTTCGATCTTCCGGGAACCCTCCGCAGCGAAGGGGTTGTCCATACTATTTCCGCAATAGATTATATTTTTATCCCCTTAAAGGCGGACAATGTCGTCATGGAGAGTTCCCTCCAGTTTGCCGAGGTGGTGGAGGAAGAACTGATTGCCAGGCATAACTGCAACTTGAAGGGCATCTGTCTTTTCTGGAACATGATAGACAAACGTGAACGGAAAGAGGCTTACGAGTCCTGGAACCGTGTAATACAAAAGGCGGATTTGCATCTGCTGGAGTCACGGATACCGGATACCAAACGCTATAACAAGGAGTTGAGCTCCCAGAAGAACAGTATCTTCCGTTCCACGCTGTTCCCTCCCGACAGCCGCCAGATAAAAGGTTCGGGCCTCTGCGAACTGGTAGACGAGTTATGTGCCGTGACGCATCTGGATGACTCCCATAGCTTATAATCAGAGGAGTTATGGACAGCGGAAAGAAGAAATTTGACCCCCGGAGCATCGACGAGAAGGCCATATTGGATATTGTCGCCAGGAAAGGGACAATACGACCGGACTCCCCTGTAACAGGTGTGTCCCCGAAACCGGAGGATATGGAGGAAGAGATTGCCGTGGGCAACGAAGCTCCGGTCTTTACCACTAAGGAAATCGACGCTTACAGGGCATCTTTTCTGAATACGGTCAGGACCAAATCCCGTAAATCATTGCATATTGATGCCGACCTGCACCGCCGCATCTCTTCCCTGGTTTGGGCGATGGGACGTGGCGAGGTGACCGTAGCCGGTTTTGTGAACCAGGTGCTGGCACATCATTTTGAAGAGAACGGCGGATTGATAAACGCCGTGCTGGAGAAATATTACCAATCACTAAAATCATAAGGACATGGAATACCTTTTTATTATCCTGTTCATTTATGCCTCTTACCTGAGTATTGAAAAGTATGTCCATACAGGGAACGTTTTCTCATGGAGAGGCAGAAAGGGCAGGAAAGAACGTCCGGCTGCACCTGCCGCCATTCACCCGGAAATCCACGTGTCGGGGATGGAGATCATAGGCAAAAGCCGGTACCAAATGCGACAATCACTGACAATGGATGACAATAACAGACAGCCTGAATCAGGCATTGAAAAGAGTAATACCTTTACTCCCGAAAAGGAAACAGAGCCGGTTCTTCGAGTGCACGAAACCCTTGACACGAATACGAAATCCCCGGAAGTTCCGGCTCCTTTTCAAAAACTGAATTATCCTGAAATCAACTATGTGCAGGAGGCTTTTCCTTCTTCCGGTGAAGAAAAAGAAGAGATTCCCGAACGTTACGAAGTTACAGGATACGTACAGCGGAGCAATCCCCACTGGGCAACCGGTGTCACCTTTGACGATATGGATATGATTGAGAAAGTGATGGAGTCGGACGCTCCGACGGAAACGGAGCAGGAACAAGCCCGTCAGACCTTCCGGAAACTGGAAGGTACGAACATGGAGCGAATCCTGCAGGCAAGCGTCCTGGGAAACAGCGACAAGCTGAAACGGTATATGCGGCTGTATGTGGACGGTGGCGAGCCCCATTTATTGACCGGGAAAAACAGGGATGACATTCTTCGGGAATTTGATATAACGGAGCATGTGCCCGTATAAACAGAATAAGTAATGAGTATGAGAAAGTATTATGATTCCGGTTGATCCGGGCATGGCGAGTTTTTGAAACGTAGTATATAACCTTTTAAAGAAGAAGATATGAGAGGCTTCTATGATTCCGGTTGATCCCCGTACCCTTTACCGGAGCGAACAATTCAAACGAGTAATTAACCCTTAAAAAGGAGGTATCTATGATTGGTTACTATGACTCAGGTTGATCCTAAGAAAGACATCGTGGTTGCAAGGACAAATCCGCAGGAGGACAACTTCCTGCGGTTTGTTTGAAACAAGGTTTTATTCACATTAAAAATCAGATTGTATATGAAAAGACTTTTTAAAAAGACGGTTGCCATTATAGCATGAATAGCAGTTTCCACCCTGAGTGCCTTTGCCGAAGGGGACGGGAGTGCCGGTATAACAAAGGCCACCTCCATGCTGTCCAGTTATTTCGATCCGGCCACCAAGTTGATATACGCCGCAGGAGCTATTGTGGGATTGATAGGCGCGATAAAAGTGTATTCCAAGTTTTCTTCAGGAGATCCCGATACCGGAAAAACTGCCGGCTCCTGGTTCGGAGCCTGTGTGTTCCTGATTGTCGCCGCGACCGTTCTGCGTTCCTTCTTCCTGTAAAATAACGGTTTATGGAATATAATATCAACAAAGGGATCGGACGCAGTGTGGAGTTCAACGGCTTGCAGGCACAATACCTGTACTTCTTTGTAGGAGGATTGCTCGTCATCTTCCTGCTGTTCGTCATCCTCTATATGATAGGTATTGACCGGTGGTTCTGTATCGGCTTCGGTGTCCTTTCGGCTTCCGGACTGGTTTTCGGGGTGTTCCACCTGAACAGGAAATATGGTCCCAATGGCCTGATGAAGCTGGCAGCCGTAAAGTACCACCCGTTCTATATCATCAATCGCAAACGTATTTCTTCCTTATTTAAAAAACGCATTCATGAGAAATATATTAAAAGCCGCAACGCTGGAAAGTAAGTTTCCGATCCTGTCCGTGGAGGAAGGGTGCATCCTCTCCAAAGATGCGGACGTGACTATCGGCTTCAAGGTCTTCCTGCCGGAGCTGTTCACGGTCACTTCCGCGGACTATGCAGCCATGCACGGCACATGAACGAAGGCGGTCAAGGTACTGCCTGCTTACACGATAGTACACCGGCAGGACTGGTTCCTGAAAGAGAATTATAAGGCCGACACGCAGAAAGACGGAATGAGCTTTCTGGACCGATCCTTTGAACTCCATTTTAATGAACGGCCTTTCCTGAATCATTTTGCCTACCTCTTCATCACCAAGACGACTAAGGAACGCAGCCGCAAAGAGAGTAACTTCTCCATCCTCTGCCGGGGAAATATTATTCCGAAGGAAGTCCGGGACAAGGATGCGGTCAGCCGTTTCCTGGAGAGTGTCGACCAGTTCGAACGCATCCTGAACGACTCGGCCTTTATCCGTCTGGAACGGTTGACTACCGACGAGATTGTCGGTACGCCGCAACAGGCCGGACTGATTGAGAAATATTTTTCTCTTTCACAGCAGGATACGACTACGCTGAAGGACATACAGATGAGTGCCTCGGAGATGCGCATCGGGGACAATATCCTCTGCGTTCATACCCTTTCCGATGTGGATGACCTTCCCGGCTCCGTCCAGACGGATACCCGGTATGAGAAATACTCCACCGACCGTAGCGACTGCCGTCTGAGCTTTGCCGCTCCGGTGGGTCTGATGCTCTCCTGTGACCATATCTACAACCAGTTCCTGTTCATCGACGATTCGGCGGAAATCCTGCAACGCTTTGAGAAGACGGCACGCAACATGCATTCGCTCTCTAGGTACAGCCGTGCCAACCAGCTCAACAAGCAATGGATCGATGCCTATCTGGACGAGGCGCATTCTTTCGGGCTGACCGCCATCCGTTGCCATTGCAATGTGATGGCATGGTCGGACAGCCGGGAGAAGCTCAAGGTGATAAAGAACGATACCGGTTCGGCCCTGGCCCTGATGGGTTGCAAGCCCCGTTACAATACCATTGACGCGCCTACCCTGTACTGGGCAGGAATTCCCGGCGGCGAGGGCGATTTTCCTTCCGAGGAGTCTTTCTTTACTTTCATCGAACAGGGGGTCTGTTTCTTTACCGGAGAGACGAATTATGCGGATTCCCTGTCGCCTTTCGGAATCAAGATGGCAGACCGGACAAACGGGAAACCGCTGCATCTGGACATCTCGGACGAGCCGATGCGCCGGGGCATCATTACCAACCGCAACAAGCTGGTTATCGGGCCTTCCGGTTCGGGCAAGTCCTTCTTCATGAACCACCTTGTCAGGCAATATTGGGAACAGAACACCCACATTATATTGATTGATATCGGTAACAGTTACAAAGGCTTATGTGATCTGATCCACCAGCGTACAAACGGGGAGGATGGCGTGTATTATACTTATAGCGAAAAACACCCGATAGCTTTTAATCCCTTTTTTACCGCGGATAAGGTCTTTGACCTGGAGAAGAAAGAGTCCATTAAGACACTGATTATGTCACTCTGGAAAAGGGATACGGAAGTCATCACCCGTGCCGAGGAGGTAGCCCTTTCCATGGCGGTCAACTTGTATATCGAAGAGATAAAGAAGGACAAGGGGCCGGTCCCATCCTTCAACACCTTTTACGAATTCGTACAGGGGGATTTCCGGGAGATACTGGAAGAAAAGCACTATCGGGAGAAGGATTTCGACCTCACTAATTTTCTCAATGTACTGGCTCCTTATTACAGAGGCGGAGAATATGATTATCTGCTGAATTCGAACGAACAGCTCGACCTGTTAAACAAGCGTTTTGTGGTATTTGAAATTGACGAAATTAAGGAGCACAAAATTCTTTTTCCGGTCGTGACCGTTATTATCATGGAGGCCTTCATCAACAAGATGAGACGGTTACATGGGGTTCGCAAGATGATAGTTGTGGAGGAAGCTTGGAAGGCAATTGCCCGTGAAGGCATGGCCGATTACATTAAATTCCTTTACAAAACGGTTAGAAAATATTTTGGTGAGGCCGTGGTGGTCACGCAAGAGCTGGATGATATTGTGTCAAGCCCTATTATCAAGGATACCATCGTCAACAATGCCGACTGCAAGATTCTGCTGGACCAGCGCAAGTATATCAACAAGTTTGACGGCGTACAATCCCTGCTCGGATTGACCGACAAGGAGAAAGGGCAGATCCTGTCTATCAACCAGGCCAACGACCCGTCAAGGAAGTATAAGGAAGTTTGAATCGGGCTGGGTGGTGTCCAATCTGCCGTCTATGCTACGGAAACCTCGGTTGAAGAGTATCTCACCTATACCACGGAAGAGACCGAGAAACTCGAAGTCACACAAATGACGGAGAGGCTGGGCGGCAATATGGAACAGGCCATCCGTATGCTGGCCAAGGAGAAGAAAAAGAAAAGATAACCCGTAAAATAAAAGAGAAATGAAAAGAAGAATTTTAAGCATGTTGTTTGTCCTGGCGGCTCTTGCAACGGGCGTGCAGGCACAGTGGGTGGTGTCCGACCCCGGCAATCTTGTGCAGGGCATCGTGAATAGTGTGAACGAAATAGTGGAAACCTCCCAAACGGCGCAAAACGCCCTTTCCACATGGAAGGAAACCTCGAAGATTTTCGAGCAGGGACGGGAGTATTACGACAAACTGCGCAAGGTGAACGACCTGATCAGCGGCAGCGAGAAAGTCAAGGAGTCCGTCCTGATGCTCGGTGATATCTCCGAGATTTATGTAAGTAATTTCGGCAAGATGCTGACCGACAAGAATTATACCCAGAGAGAGCTGAATGCCATTTCAGCCGGTTATAATACCCTTATGAAAAAGAGCAGCCGCAGCATTGCCGAACTGAAGAATATCATCAATCCCACGGGCATGTCCATGAATGACAAGGAACGGATCGACCTGGTGAACCGGGTACACAGGGAAATGACACATTACAAGGAGCTTGCCAACTATTACACCCGGAAGAACCTGCATGTGTCCTACCTGCGTGCAAAGCAGAAAAACGAGCAACAACAGGTATTCGACCTGTATGGCAAGGACGAGCGTTACTGGTAATCATTCAATTAAAATCAGAGTAGTATGTTGTTAATGTCTATTTCATTTGAAAATTTGCACCAGATTCTCAGGAATCTGTATGATACGATGATCAAGCTCTGCCAGCCGATGATGGATATGGGGATGGCACTGGCCGCACTGGGAGCCTTGTTCTATATCGCTTACCGGGTATGGCAGTCCCTTTCCCGTGCCGAGCCGGTAGATGTATTCTCCATGCTCCGGCCTTTCGTCCTGGGAATCTGTATCCTCTTCTTCGATATAATGGTGCTGGGAACCCTTAACGGCATCTTCAGTCCCATTGTACAGGGTACCGGGACATTGCTCCGGGACCAGACCTTCGATTTGCAGAAATACCAGCAGGAGAAGGACAAGCTCCGGGCGGACATGATGGCAAAAACCATGATGACCGGAAGTGTCTTTGCCTCCAACGGGGAGCTGGATGCCGAACTGGAGAATATGGGTTGGACCGAGGAGGAGCATACGGCCCTGCAGACCATGTATGAGGTCTCTTACTCTTTCTCCCTGCAGGGGATCACCCAGATGATCATGCGCAAACTGCTGGAGATACTCTTCCAGTCCGCCTCGCTGGTCATCGACACGATCCGTACTTTCTTTTTGATTGTATTGAGTATTCTGGGACCGATAGCCTTTGCCCTGAGCGTATTCGACGGCCTACAGAACACGCTCATCCAGTGGCTGGCACGCTATATAAGTGTCTATCTCTGGTTACCGGTATCAGACCTCTTCGGGGCGATGCTCGCCAAGATACAGACACTTATTCTTCAGGAGGAGATGAACCTGATGAGCAATCCGATGAGCATCATCGACGTGGACGGTTCTTCGGCTATCTATCTGATTTTTATGATCATTGGCATCATCGGGTATTTTTGTGTCCCGACCGTTTCGAACTGGATCGTGCAGGCGGGAGGAATGAGCTCTTACAACCGTAACGTAAACAATACGGCATCCAAGGTGACCAATGTGGCGGGTGCTGCGGCAGGCGCTTCAACGGGGAATGTCGGTGCTGTATTATTGAAAAAGTAGAAATTTAAAAGTTTAATAATAATGGAATTCAAGAGTTTTAAAAACATCGAATCCTCGTTCAGGCAGATACGCCTGTTCACGCTGGTCTTTCTGGGTATCTGCGCTTCACTCACGACGTATGCCATCTGAAAGTCTTACCTCTTTGCGGACCGGCAGCGGGAGAAGATCTATGTGCTGGATCAGGGCAAGTCGTTGATGCTGGCATTGTCACAGGACGCGCAGGCGAACCGTCCGGTGGAAGCCCGTGAGCATGTACGTCGCCTGCATGAGTTGTTCTTCACACTGGCTCCCGACAAGGCGGCTATCGAATCCAACATCAACCGTGCCATGTATCTGGCCGACAAGAGCCTTTACGGGTATTACAGGGATTGGAACGAGAAAGGGTATTACAACCGGCTGATCAGCGGCAATATCAACCAGACCGTCCTGGTGGACAGCATGCAGTGTGATTTTGACAGCTATCCCTACCGGATCACCACCTTTGCCCGGCAGATGGTTATCCGCAGCAGTAATGTCACCGAGCGTTCCCTCGTCACCCGTTGTTTCCTCCAGAGTACGGGGCGGTCTGACAACAACCCTCAAGGATTTATGGCAGAGCGTTTTGAGATTCTGGAAAACAGGGATCTAAGAACCGTTGAACGATAAAAAGAACAGGATAATGAAAAATAGAAAGATAAAAACAGAAATCGGAGAAAAACTGAGAAACGTTTGCGAAAGCCTGTCCGAGAAAGAACGTAAAGGAATGCTTATCGGCATGCTGGTTATCAGCACGATCCTGTGCGGCATCACGGTAGCGCGTGCTTTCGGACGTTTCTTCTCTCATGGCATGGAGAAGGAGTTGCCTTTCGGCAAAGATATTCCGGCGGATTCCCTCCACCGGACTGGTAAAGACAGTGTAATGTACCACCCTAAATTCGATGAATAATGGAAGATAAAGATTTGGAAAAGCCTGTAACGGCAGAGGAAACGGCTGCACAGACGGAAACCGGCAAAGCCTTGCAGGATGTGCCGGAAAAAGAGAAAAAACAGCTCACACCGGAAGAGATTGAGAAAAGAAGGAAGTTTATTGTGATTCCGGCCTTTGTGCTGGTCTTTCTGGGAGTCATGTACTGAATATTCGCTCCCTCCGGCGAGGAGAACGGGACGGAAACTCCCGGAAGTTCCGGGTTCAATGTGAATGTGCCGGAGCCTACCACTGCCAAACTGGTGGATAAGAAGACCGCCGCTTATGAAAAGCTGCAGGCGGAGGTGGAAGAAGACAGTCGGATGAAATCGCTTGAACAACTCGCCGGTGCATTGATGAACACAGGAAAGACCGTATCTGATGCCGGTGAGAGAGAGAAAGACGGAGACCGTCTGCAACAGTCCGTCAATACTTACGAGCAAATCTCCGGTCAGCTGGATGACTTTTATAAGACTCCGGCAGAGACGGCAAACAGCGAACTGGAGAAGAAAGTGGAGGAACTTAACAAAAAGCTGGCGGAAGCGGAAGAAGAAAAGAACCGGACGGCTTCCCGTGAAGAAATGATGGAGCGTTCCTACAGGATGGCGGCAAAGTATCTGAATCCGGACAAGGATACCCTAAGAGAAGAAACAGCCGTAGAAGAACTGCCGGAGGCTGTTCCGGTTCAGCGGGCGGAGCATCAGACAACCTCCGGCCTTTCACAGCCGGTTACGGATTCCACCTTTATCGCTTCGCTCATGGTTGAAAGGAATTACGGTTTCAATACAGCCGTAGGCAGCAGTTATCAGATGGGGACGAATACCATTTCCGCCTGCATCTCCGAGGAGCAGACCATCGAGCAGGGAGGCAGGGTGAAACTCCGGCTGCTGCAACCCCTGCAGGCCGGAAATATAACTGTTCCTGCCAACAGCCTGGTTACGGGGGCGGCAGTCATTCAGGGAGAACGGCTGGATATTCTGATCAGCAGCATTGAATATGCGGGGAATATCATTCCCGTGCAGTTGGCCACTTACGATGTGGACGGGCAAAAGGGAATTTTTGTTCCCGGTTCCGAAACCCGCAGTGCGGCAAAGGATGCGGCGGGGACAGTCAGCGAAAGTATGGGTAACAGCATTTCCTTTGCACGTTCTGCCGGGCAGCAGGTGGTGATGGACCTGACAAGGGGAGTCATGCAGGGCGGCACAAGGTTGATTGCCGGACGGGTCCGGGCGGTCAAGGTGACGCTGAAAGCCGGGTACAAGGTATTGCTGGTCGCAAAAAAACAATAACGGATTATTCACTTCAATAAAAAAGAAAAGACAATGAAAATGAAATTAGTTATGGCATTATGGATGGTTGCATTGGCATCGGTATGCGGTTTCGCACAGGAGGAAAGACCGGTAAATCCCGTCAGGATTCTGACGGCGGGCCAGCATATCACTCCTTATAAAATAGAGGTCACTTTCAGTAAGACGGTTCATATCCTCTTTCCTTCGGAAGTACGCTATGTGGACCTGGGAAGCAACAATATCATCGCAGGCAAAGCCGACGGGGTGGAGAATGTGGTGCGTGTGAAAGCGGCAGTAAAAGAGTTTCCGGGGGAGACGAACTTCTCGGTCATTACGGGAGACGGCTCATTCTTTTCTTTCAATGTGGTTTATAAGGAGGAACCGTCCACGCTGAATATCAATATGGACCGATGGATAAATCCGGACGAGGGGGAAAAGAAAGGAGGCAGTTCCATCCGTGTCACGGAATTGGGAGAGGAAGATCCCACGGTCATTGCCAGCGTGATGTACACCATTCACCGGCTGGACCGCAGGGACGTGAAGCATATCGGATGCCGCCAGTTCGGGATGCAGGCTCTTTTAAAGGGCATTTATGTACATAAGGACCTGCTCTTCTTCCATGTTTCTTTAGCGAATAATTCCCATGTGCCTTTTGATGTGGATTTTGTACGGTTTAAAATAGTGGATAAAAAGATAGCCAAACGGACGGCACAGCAGGAAACCTATATTGAGCCGGTACGCACGCTCAATGCGCTGACACGCATTGAAGGGAAAAGCACGGGACGTATCGTGTATGCTTTCCCGAAGATAATCATTCCCGATGACAAGTTGCTCGAAGTGGAGATTTACGAGAAAGCGGGAGGCCGCCACCAGCGGTTCTACATCGAGAACAGCGACCTGGTGGATGCCCGCATCATGAATGAATTAATCAAGGAGTAATCATGAAAAGAGTTCTATTTATCGTATTATGTGTTTGTCTGCCCTTTGTGGCAGGCAAATCCTTTGCCCAGCGTTATTTGCCGGGACAAAGAGGTATTCAGCTTACGTTAGGAGGTGTAGACAATTTCGGTTCCAATGTGAAGCATCTGGGCGGTAACTTCCAGGTCGGTTTGGCTCTGAGCCGATATAACCGGAACCATTCACGCTGGCTGTTCGGGGCGGATTATGTGAAGAAACACTATTCCTATAAGGATATTGCGATACCCAAAGCGCAGTTTACCGGGGAGGCAGGTTATTTCGTACCGTTCTTCTCGGACCGTGGCAAGAACGTGTTCTTCTCTGCCGGGCTTTCCGGGCTGGCGGGTTACGAGACGACCAATTGGAACGACAAGCTGCTTTACGACGGGGCGACCCTGAAGAATGACGGATGCTTCATCTACGGATTTGCTCCGGCCTTTGAGATGGAGGCGTTCTTATCGGACAGGCTGGTCTTTCTTTTCAATGTCCGTCAGAGGATATTTTTCGGCTCGTCCGTAGGGCATTTCCATACGGCTGTGGGTATCGGATTCAAGTACATATTCAATTAGTGGCAGTATGGAAAAAGATAATTGGAACGTGAATGAGATACGGCATTGGCTGGATATGAAAATAAACAGGGAAGAGCGGGACATACGTGAACAGACAAAGAAAATGAATGAGAATTTCCTGCACTTTTTTGAATGGAATGCGGAGAGTCTGTACAAATCCCACTTTATTTCCGGGTGTTATAAGGAGCTTCGGAACGTGTTAGAGGAGGGAAAGGACATTGATGAGGTTCGGAAGATTCTTAAAGGCGGTATCGCATATTGTGAGAATAAACTGCTGGAAGGGCAGCTGGATTATCACAGTTCCAGCCGGACAACGAATGTCGCTCATTTCCTGAAGCTGGAATGCATGCAGCAGCTGATAAAGGATTATCGGGAATTTGCAAATATTCTTTCAGTAACACCTCCCGAAGAGAACCGGCAGCAGGCAGCAAGCAAGAAAAGGGAAAAGGAGGAAACTTCTGAAAGAAAGATAAAACCGGGCATCAGGCGTTAGTCATCGCCGGGTCCGACTGATTTATTAATTTGATAAAACGTAAAATCATGAATATAAGATTAATTACAGGTAGCATGATGCTCACATTACTGTGCCTCGTGAGCGGTTGTGACGATAAACTGGAGGTACAGCAGGCTTATGATTTCTCCCTCACGTCCTGGTACCTTCAGAGTATCATCTCCCACGACGAGACGGTGGAGATCCGGCTCACCCTGAACCGTAGCGGGGATTATGAGGAAACCGGCTATAAAATCGGGTATATACAGATAGCGGGCAGCGGCGAAGTTTACGACAGGAATAAGACGCGGTTGGTGAACCGGGAGATGCAGCCCCTGGACTCGATTGCGGAACTGGATAATACAGATCCCTGCCATCAGGTGTTCACCCTTTTCTACCATAACAGGAGCAGCAAGAATGCGGAGATCAAATTTGTGGTAACGGATAATTTCGGGCAGGAAAGAGACCTCGACATTGCTTTTGGGACAGAGACGCAAACGGAAGACGAACAGTAAAAGGACAGGCGATGGAGCAAGACAATTTAAAAATGGAACGGCTGCAGCAGTATCTTGACGGCAGGAAAAAAGAGGCGGCGGATAGCATTGCGGAGTATAATTCGCAAATGAAAAAAAGCTATCTTCATTTCTTTGGTTGGCATGCGGATGACTTGTATAAGGCCCATTATATGGCAAGCAATTACAATGCCATCCAGGAGGCGGTCGACGCGGCAAAGTCTCCCAAGGAGATAGAGGCTTATTTGAATAAATGCATCCTTTATGTGGAAGATGACCTCTTGAACGGTCCGCTGGTTAAAAGGAGCACCAGCCCGATGTCGAACATATCCCATTCGCTGGAAATGGAATGCAAGCAGAAACTGCTGAAGGATTTTCAGAAATTAAATAAAATCCTTCAGAGTGAGGTTGTCAGGGAAAGAATAAGACCGCAGGAGGCATCCGGACAAGAGAACGTGATTCCGAAAGAGAAAAAGAAAACGGGACCACGATTGAGATAGGTACCGCTGCAAATAAAAAGGAAGGCCGCTGAAGCATGATTTCAGCGGTCTTCCTTTTTATTTGCCTTTTTCAAATTACAGCAGGTAAGCATCAAACAGGTAATGTATGAACAGACGTCCCTTTTCCGTCCAGACGGTCAGCATGGCGGTACCGGTATCGCCGTTCCGGTTTTCCCACTGGTGGGTACGGGTGGCTGTATATCCCTGATCCTGATAGGCTGCCTTGAGCAGCCATTGACCGGACTGGCGGAACTGGATACCCGCCCATTTTAACCTCTTGTTCAGTAATCCGGCACTCATTCCCAGTTCTTTGGCTATCTGGGTGGTTGTATAGGTGCTGCCGGATTGTAAGACCTTATCGTAATAGGTAACTTTGGGGGCCTGCAGTTTTAACTTCAAAAGGGCAAGGTTGTTTTCCTGTTCCAGTTTGCCGATGTGCTCGTCACGTTCCTTGATTCTGCCTTGTGCGAGCAGCACGGCACGTGCCAGCAGTTCATTGTCCGTCTCGCCTTTCCTGCTGAGGATATAGCCGCCGTTTCGCAGTGTTTGGGGCACCAGCTCATCAAATATCCAGCTCTCGAATTTCTCGGCGGCAGGCAGCTTGCTGCAGGCGATCAGCCGGTACACATTCCCTTCGTTGATGTACTTGATTTTCTGGACGGCACTGCGTGTGGGGGTGTCGTAAAGCACGACTCCCATTGGTTTGCAGTGCCTTACCACGGCATCCCTCGGATTGGAGTAACCGAGTGCGGAGGCGATGTCCGAGGCGCAGAACCATATTTTTCCGTTTATTTCCACGGTACGGACCTGTCCGAACTGCGGATGTTCAAATAGGATTATTTTATTCATGATTATTTGATTGATAAGTTTCTTCTATTGCTTTGAATATCTCGTAGATTACCTGGGGTACAATGGCGTTTCCGTAGCCTTTGACGGACTGTTGTCTTCATTTAGAAAAGGAGATACCGTCCATTCGGGCGGAAATCCCATCATCTCGGCCACAAACAGGGGATTGAGTTGGAAACTCTTTCCAGTCCGGGCAAAGAAATCCGGCAGGCTGTTCTTCTGTGGTGTCTTTCCCCGTTTCTTCAAGTTCTCCAGTGAAGGTGCGCCCTTCCAGTCCCGTGCTGTCGGTGTCGGCATCACTTGTCCTTCTGCCAGCCATTGCCGGATTGACTCTTCCAGATTGTCCTCCTCCGTGTTTTCCAACTCAGAATTGTCCGGTACCGATTCCGGTAGTATCCCGTAAAAGTCCAGAAAATCCGTCAGGCCATTGGGATTCTTCTCTCCAGCTATCTGGGCATGGGGTGAGGGTAAATTCACCGATTTCCATTTCCGGACTCTTTCGGCATGGTGTATTTCTGTTGCTACTGGTGTCGGTAGAAGCATTTCATGGATTATCTCCGGTAATCCATGTTGCCTGCTGCCCGGTCCCCTGCGCTTGTAATCTTGTGCCGTCACGGTGGGCAATAAACCAAACCCTATCCCGTCTGTGAGGTGCACCGACGGCACAAGCCGGTATAAGTACCGGTTGGATGGAATATCCTTCACGTCCAAGATCACGGCAGATGGTTTCAACGACATATTGCTGCCGTCTTTCAAATATAGGGTCACTCTCTCCAAATAAAGAGGATTGACTTCCCACTTCAGTCTCCTGACCGGGTTGTACCATCGTGAGGATGCCAGCAACATTCTCACCAATGACCCAATCGGGCCGGATTTCATGGATGGCCCGGAGCATGTGTGGCCAGAGGTAACGGTTATCGTCCGCTCCCTTTCTTTGGCCTGCGACGGAGAAAGGCTGGCAGTTGTGAACAACGATTCCGTTTGCTGTATAGGTTTCGTCTGTCTCGACTCCGATGTTGAATACTGTTCTTCTTTCATATTTATGTTCTATGTTTTTTACAAGGCACCATACAAATCCATTCTTATAATATCCGTATCTTTCATTCGGGCTGACAGTCACGCAATATAGTGGATGCTCATTTACTTGCCTGCCTTCGATTACGCAAATACGTTTCGGGGTCTTTCTTGATATGGAAACAGGACGGTGGAATACATCCCTCGCTATTTGGGCTATCCCGGCTGCAAGCCGTTCACTGATGGTTGTCGTTCTCATGGCCCCGTTTTTTTCTTTATGGCCGTCCGCAGAGAAATAACCTTCATACAATGCCTTTTTCCGTTCATATTCCAGATTGAAGCATTGGCCGGAGAGTTTTTTCCCGATGGCGTAACGCCCGAATCCTTTCAAGAAGGAACATAGGTCCCGGTTACAAATGATAAACCTGAAAGTGGACCGGCCTTTTGAAATAGTGGGGACATATCCTGCATCCTGTATTAGTTTCTCCAATTGGGATTTTGCTTTCTTCCCGCAGCAAATGACCACTTTATGGTTGAATGAGTTTATCCGTGAGCCTCTGTGTCCTGCCGGGATGTTACTTTTCCGCTTACCGTCAAGGATTCAGCCGTCTCCAAGAAAACGACCGACCATCCTTCAGAAAGCAGGGGTAAAAGAGGTATCAGTGCCTTCGATGCACCGGTATGCTATTCGATCCCCTTTCACCATTCCCCCGGCTTCCTTCCATGTGTACCGGCCTTGCCGGTCACAAGTCCAGAACGGATGGTTGTCCGTGGTAATGACCGGCTCCCAGAGACCTTGGGCTTTGAGACGGACAATATTCCTTTTATGGCTCTTCATGACGGCATTGCACTTTCTGAACCGTCCTTCCTTTGTCAGGATGTCGTCTCCGGTTCTTATCTCCCTGATCGGTTTCAACCCTTCGGAAGTGAGAACCAACGTATCCCCGTCAAAGCAGGGGAAACCGCCTGTAAGGACATTTACCTTCCCTTTCCAGTTCTGGAAATCGGTTGTGGTAATGTCCGTATAGCTTTGGGCGTCCGGAAACCAATAATTCAAAATCCGGTTGCAGAACGGATCAATCTCGCAGTGGAAAGCATTCTGCCATCCCATTCATTCGGCGGCCAGATCAGGAGCACCGAATCCGCTGAACAGGGAAGCATGTACCAGAGGCTTCCGGCCTTTCTTTTCTTTCTGTTTTTCTTTCATTGCTATTCATTATTTAAAGGTTCGATATTCATGGTTTTCGCATCGATCTTGCGGTAGACGCTGCCCATTTCCAGCATGTTCTTCAGACGGAGCAGGTCGGTGATTTCATAGACGGTCATTCCTTTATGCGTCGTGAAGCGGATATACCCTTTTTGCCGCTGTATCTCCACTTCTTCGGGAGTCATCTGCAACACTTCGCAGATTTCCTGCAAAGTCAAGGTCAGGCTTATCTGCTTGACTGTGAAGACGTAGGTCAGAATGTTCAGCATCTGAAGGCATTTACGGTGTGATTTGACAAGTGCTGCAAATTTGTTTCGTTCAATGACGACTACTTTACTTTGATTTTCCATGTGAATTTTTATTTATGAGTTAATAGAATCAGACATAAAATCTTCATTCCGGCATTCTTCTCTCAGGAACTTGTGCACGTCTGAGGCCCAGAAGTAAATTTTACCGCTAAGCTTAAAATAGGGTAGCTTGCCGGAGTTGCGCCAGCGTATCAGTGTCCGGTCACAGACTTTCAGCATCAGGCGCATGTCCCGGCTGTCCAGCATCTGTTTGCCGTTGAAACTGGTTACTGCTTCCAGTGCCGTTTCTAATTTGGTAATCAGTTTTCGTTGTTCCTCAAAGTTTGCTTTTATCATCGCTTTGAGCTTTTCAATATCATTACTGTTCTCTTCCATATGAATAGTATTTTGTTTCAATGGGTTATTTATCTTTCTTCGGTTGCAAAGTTTTAAAAAACGGGCATAAAAAAATAGGGTTGACGGTTACCGCCAGCCCCATATTTTCTTACTAACTCTTTTATTATCAATGCCTATTTTTGAAAGTTTTTTTGCTTTATGAAAAAGAGAGTGAGGAAAATAGGTATTATCTTACTCAAAGAGAATACTAACCGGATGTTAAAATGATGAAGGGTATATGGCAAAAAAAGAGCCAACAATTAATTGCTAACTCTTTTCTAAATATGCTTTGATTAACTTGTAACCATCAAAAACATTGCTTACCTTTGTGTTACAGAGATATTTGAAATTATGCAGAGCAATGCAATATGTAGCAGGACTTCCGCTACTATATCGTTACCTGCCTTTTTAAAGAAACGATTTTAATCGCTGATTTACAAAAGATTAGAACGAAATATTTTGTTTT
>Ga0172378_10000129_pt1 | contig 57939 bp, 49 predicted proteins | sample GrowelOW332metaG_FD_119755 | JGI IMG/M metagenome (GOLD analysis project Ga0172378, IMG submission 119755) | Groundwater microbial communities from an aquifer near a municipal landfill in Southern Ontario, Canada - Pumphouse #3_1 metaG | ecosystem: Environmental > Aquatic > Deep subsurface >... | reverse complement strand
CATTCACCACAACGCTCACGGTTTTTACCTTCCACCATCCACCAGTCCCAAATTTTCTCGATAAAGTCAATGAGCTCTTCAAAGTCATTTTCTTTCTCGATCTTCATGAAGGGAACAATCATGGTAGCAAATTGTGCGCCGTCAAGGATCGGGGCTTTTGCACCAACACAGATAGTGGCACCTTTGTCTTTCCCGGGGCGAAGGGCACGAGGCATAACGTTGATGCAATGCATACAGCGGGTACATTCGCTGTTATCGATTTTCAGTTCGCCATTTTCCATCCACATACATTCAGTGGGGCAGAGATCTACGACTTCTTTCTGAATATCGAATTTACCCCAGTCACGACCAGAGTGAGCACCAGCGTTTGAAGGATAATTTCCAGCAATATATTCTTTTACGGCAGCCTGATCGATCTGAATATCATCGCGCCAGGTACCGATAACCGCCACATCTGAACGGGCAATAGCAGCAACACAGTCGTTCGGACAACCGGAGAATTTAAATTTAAATTTATACGGGAATGCAGGACGATGGAGCTCATCCTGATAGTGCATGGTGAGTTGGTAGCATGCTTCTTCAGTATCGTAGCAGGACCACTCACAGCGGGATTGGCCAAGGCAGTTAGCGGGGGTCCGGAGGTTGGAACCGGAACCACCGAGATCCTGATTCATCTCATGGGTCATATCCCAAAACATCGGCTCAAGTTCTTCAGTACGGCAACCAAGAAGAATGATATCGCCTGTTGAACCATGCATGTTGGTCATACCAGAACCATGCTTCTCCCACAAACCACAAAGCTGACGCAAAAACTTGGTAGTATAATATTTGGAAGAGGGCTGATTGACCCTCATGGTATGGAAATGCTCAACACCGGGGAACCTTTTCGGAAGATCGACATAACGACCAACGACACCACCACCGTATCCGAAGACGCCTACGATTCCACCATGTTTCCAGTGAGTAATTCTTTCCTCGTAAGACAATTCCAGAACACCAAGGATGTCCCAGCATTCAGGCTTGGTTTCAGCCTGTCTTTTAATGTCGGATACAAAGCTCGGCCACGGGCCAGACTCCAGTTGATCCAACAAGGGTGTCTCATGCTTTGCCATGATTTCCTCCTTTGAGTTACAGTTTAAAAACTCCCACCCTTTTCGAGATGGAAAGTCCTCCTTAACAGATCTATCCACTAAAAATACTACATCAGCTGAATGTTCATTCAGTGAATGAGCATATCTTTACAACCCCTCTTTGTCAACAAAAAATCGGAGAGCGGAGGCACGCCAAATACATGTTCATATCCCCGAAAAATCTTTCAATCTTCACCCTGTAACGGCCTTGAGGAAATGGCTTTCAATGCCATCCCCAGCAGTCGTCCCTGCCTCCATCTGCTTGAGAAATCCGCCCGCGAGCACCTTGCCAAGCTGCACTCCTTCCTGGTCGAAGGAGTTGATATTCCAGCAGAAGCCCTGGAGGACAATTTTTGCCTCGTAGAGAGCAAGCAGTGCGCCGAGACTCCGGGGAAACAGCCGTTGCCCCATGATGATTGTTGAAGGCCGGTTCCCGGCAAAAAAGCGGTTAGGGTTGTCTGACTTCTGGCCGATGGCGAAGGCAACGGACTGTGCATAGAGATTGGCCAGCAATTTCTGCTGAGAGGTCGTTCCCTGCACTTTAAGATCATAGCCGTACTGTGATTTTTGGAACCCGATGAACTCCACCGGAACAATCTCCGTCCCCTGATGAAGCAGCTGATAGAAGGCGTGTTGACCGTTAGTGCCAGGCTCTCCCCAGATAATCGGCCCGCTTTTGGCGGTAACCTTTTTGCCGTCGCGGGTGATCGACTTGCCGTTACTCTCCATGTCACACTGCTGCAAATGCGCCGGGAAACGGTGCAGTCCCTGAGAATACGGCAGCACCGCAACCGTCGGATACCCGAGGAAGTTATGATTCCACACCCCCAGCAGCGCCAGCAGCAGAGCCGGATTCTCCTGCAGAGAATTACCCTCGGCAAGGCAGTCCATCTCGTCTGCACCTTCCAGCATGCTCATGAAGCCTTCGAAACCGAGGAAGAACCCCAGACTCACCGCTCCCACCATTGAGGTAGCACTGTAACGGCCGCCGATATAATCGAACATGTAGAAGGATCGCAGATAATTCTCCGGATTGTCCAGCGGGCTCCCCTCACCGGTAACGGCAACACAGTGTTTCTTCGGATCAAGACCGACGTCCCGCAGAGCAGTCTGCACCAGTGTCTCGTTGGTGAGTGTCTCAAGAGTTCCACCACTTTTGGAGACAGTGACCACCAGACACTCTTCAAGATTCACTTCACCGAGCCGGCGGGCCGCGTCATCGGGATCGACATTGGAGATAAAATGAACCGAACGTCCCCCAATGCCGTATGGCAGCAACGCCTCATAAAGCGCCCGCGGACCGAGATCGGATCCACCTATGCCCACATGAAGAACCGTGGTAAAGGACTTACCTGTACTGCCGGTCAGTGTCCCATCGGCCACCTTGTCAAGAAAGCACTTCAACTTTTCCAGCTCAGTTTTCGACTGGGCTGCAGCAACCGGTTCACAGGGTGGCTGATGGAAATGATCTCGGGAAGAGGTGTGCAGGACCTGACGGTTCTCACTCTCAACGTCCTTGATCTTATTCATTACCGCACCGCGACGCATCGCCTTGAACTGCTCGACAATCTTGAGTTCATCAGCCATCGTCTGCAATCCATTCAGGACCTCATCATCGACACGCTGGGTGGCATAGTGAAGATTGAACATCGGAGTTCGACATGCATATTTCTCCAGTCTGTTTCCGGCAGTAAGGGCGTTCTCCGTCGTCAGATCAAAGGGAGCCCCGGCGAGTTGCCGTAATTTGTTATAAACGGTCGTCTCCTGAAAATTACGGTATGTCATGTATCTCTCCTTTTCATTTATTCGACAAACTTCTTTGAAAAAGACAGCCTGTACAAGTAATTGAGAGGTCTTTCTCCACAACTCATTTCAAGATACCCTTCAACTTAATTTCGAGCTGCGCCTTTTTCTCCGTTTACTTTCATCTGCGCAATAGTTGCCGCATAGTCGTCACTGCCATACACCGCAGATCCTGCCACAAAGAGCGTAGCGCCGGCAGCAGCAACTTTTTCAATGGATGCCGGACTGATACCACCGTCCACTTCAATTACAATCTCTTTGTCCAGCGCCTTGATGCGCTGGCTCAATTCATGAATCTTCCTCAGTGTAGACGGAATGAAACTCTGTCCGCCAAATCCGGGATTCACCGACATCAGCATCACCACCTCCACCTCTTCAAGAATATAATCAAGCGAACTCAACGACGTTGCCGGGTTGAGCACGACACCCGCCCGGCATCCCAGCTCATGAATCCGTGCCACCGTACGATGGAGATGGGTGCACGCCTCTACATGCACGGAGATAATATCTGCTCCCGCGGAGGCAAAATCTTCCAGATATTTATCCGCTTCAATAATCATCAGGTGTACATCAAGGGGTTGCTTTGCCACCCTTTTCGCCGCCTTCACAATCAATGGACCGATTGTAATATTGGGGACAAAACACCCATCCATAACATCAATATGAATGAGGTCCGCACCACCCTGCTCCACCGCGCGAATCTCCTCACCAAGACGGGAAAAGTCGGCTGAAAGGAGAGAAGGGGCTATCTGAATTTTTCCACTCATGGGAACTCCATTTAATATCTGAAGGGAACCTTGAATAATTTTGTATTTCGTTCATATTCAAGGCACAGGAGAAAAATTACCGGAGGTATATATTTAATATTCCGAGGATAATTTTTTGACTGTAACGAAGAAGATGAGCGAAATACTGGTTATGCAAGGTTCTTTGAAAAAGGATACAGGGAACGTGTGGGAAGAATCGCCCTCACCCGACCCTGCGCACCTGGTCACCCGGCAGGTTTTCCACCAGACCGTCAAGTTCCAGCATCAACAGCAGCTCACTCACCCTGCCTGGGGAGAACCCGCTGCGCTTTATAATTTCATCCTTTGCAGCAGCATAGTTCTCAATGCACTGCAGCAGCTGCGCGGCTTCCGGTTCAAGAGCGTCTTCTGCCTGACTCTCCGCTGATACCACAGCTGCCGACGCAGGTTCACTCCGGGAGAGACCAGCCTCCCGCAGGATATCAGCCACGCCCATCACCAGTGAAGCCCCTTCGCGGAGCAGCAGGTGACAGCCTTCACTCTTCTCTGAATCAATCTGCCCCGGCACGGCAAAGACCTCGCGGCCAAAGTCGAGACCCATCTGCGCCGTGATCAGCGAGCCCGATTTCCGCGCAGCCTCTGCCACCACCACGCCGAGACTCATCCCGGCAATAATGCGGTTGCGGGCGGGAAAACGCCAGCCATCCGGGCGCGTGCCAAGGGGATATTCGCTGATCAGTAATCCATTGTATCCGATCTCCCGATAGAGCGCTTCATTCTGACGGGGATAGACGACATCAAGGCCGAAGCCAAGAATTGCCGCTGTAGCTCCCCCCGCCGCCAGAGCGCCGCGATGGGCCTCGGCATCAATGCCCAGGGCGAGCCCTGACACCACCATTGCCCCCGCCGCAGCAAGCTCCCGCGCAAGGTTGAAGGCCGTATGACGGCCGTAGCTTGAGGCCGCCCGCGAGCCAACCACCGCCACTGCGGGACGCAAAAGCAGAGCCGGGTCGCCAACGATGTAAAGCACCGGGGGCGGATCTACAATCTCTTTGAGAAGTGAGGGATAAAGCGAATCGTCCCAACTCACGGCGCGACCACCGAAGGCCTGCAGCCTCTCCAGCTCCGGGGAGGCCAGATCCTCATCCCCAGTCCGGTTGAGCAACCCGCTCAGATGGCGTTTCTGCACCCCGCTCACCGCCTGAAGCCGGGGAGCCTTCGCTTCCAGGACCGCCTGCGGCGAACCGAGCGCGCGCACCAGTCGCCAGAGGGTTGTAATACCAAGCCCGGGGGTCAGGCTGAGATTAAGCCATGCAGTTTTTTCCTCCATCACCTTTTCTCCTGTCGTCCGCCACGGGCTTTTCCCCGGTGGAGGGCCGCAGCAATCTGTACCTGCTTCATCATCAGGCGATCCACCTCTTCCATGTCACCCGCTTTCTCCGCCAGTCTAATCTGTTCCTGGAGTGTCCCGAGGCTCTCCCCGCTCTCCCGCACTCCAAGAGTATCCAAAATCTGCTGAAACTCAAGCTCCCGGGGATCTCCCGTATCATCCAGCCCCATGTCTGCAGGCTGGGGCGGGTAAAGCATTGTCCACGAAACAAAGGTGCGTTCCTCTCCCTCTATGAGAACATTGAGCAGTTCCTCCGGTCCAGCGAATTCATTTTTTTCCAGCAACTGCCCCATGGTGAGAAAAAGGATCTCTCCTGGAGTATCGGTGAGAAATTTCCGCACCCCCGCGTCAACCAGGCTCCTGTAATGATCCGGGTTACACACCATCCAGGCTGCAACCTGTCGCTGCGGAAAAGTCATCCCGCAATGCGGTGCCCCGGAAAACTTCTGTCGCCCGAATGCAGGTCCAGCCACGGCGGAAGAGCTCTCTTCCTCTGCCCATGCGGGCGGGAAAGGGGCCTCCATATCCTCTGGCTCCTGCAGTTCTGCAATCCCCTGCAGCTCTGCCTTCGCCTGCTCTTCGGCCTCGGCCCGTTCAACCTCTTCTTCAAGTACGGCCAGCGCCCCTTTTTCCATATCAAGGAGCTTTTCAAAATGGCTGATGAAGAGATCTCTTTTCAGCTTGTCCCCGGCCGCTGCCAGCAGAGGCTTGAGCTCCTGAATAATCTTCAATTTACCGTCGTAGGAAAGCCCGTACTCTTCACGGAGACGTCCAACAGTGAACTCCGGCAGTCCCTGGGCCTCTTCAAGCAGTGCCAGTAAATCTTTCAAACCGAACTCCCGGACAAAACTGTCCGGATCGTGGCCGTCGGGCAGCATCGCAACCCGCCCGCTCAATCCCTCCTGAAGAAAGAGCGGGGTCGCCCGCACCGCAGCCTTGCGTCCGGCGTCATCACCATCAAAAAGCATCACCACGTTACTGGTAAATTTCTTCAACAGCCGCAGCTGCTCGCGGGTGAGTGCAGTGCCGAGAGGGGCAACCACATTCTCACAGCCTGCGGCAAAAAGGCTGATCATGTCGAAGTTACCCTCAACCAGCACCGCACGGTCGCTGGTGCGAATCGCCTCTTTCGCCTGGTAGAGCCCGAGCAGCAGCTTGCTTTTGGTGTAGATTGGGCTTTCAGGCGAATTGAGATACTTCGGCTGACCTTCACCGAGAATCCGCCCGCCAAAACCACAGATTTGACCAGAGATATTAAAGATGGGGAAAACAATGCGGTCGCGAAAGCGATCAAAAAGGTGACCGCTCTCCTTTTTCACAATGAGCCCGGCTTCTACTGCCGCAGCCTGCTCCTCCCGTGTTAATGTGTTCTCAAGGAAGTTCCACCCTTCGGCATCGGGCGGAGGAGCAAACCCCAACTTGAATTTTTTGGCCACAGCCGTCGTTACACCGCGTTTTTTGAGGTAGGCATGGGCTGTTTGCGCTACCCGGCCGGAGTAGAGATAGTTCTCATAACACTCAGCAGCCTTCTCACTCACACGGTAAAGACTCCTGCGCTGCTCCCGCATTTCCATTTCTTTCTTTGTCTGCCTTTTTTCAGGAATGGAAACGCCAAATTTAGAGCCCAGAATCTGCAATGCCTCGGGAAAATCAACATTCTGGTATTTCATCACAAAACTGATTACATCACCCGATTCTCCGCAGCCAAAACAATGAAAAAACTGCTGTGCGGGAGTCACCGAAAAGGAGGGGGTTTTCTCTCCATGGAAGGGACAGAGACCAAGCCAGCGGGAGCCGCTTTTCTTTAGATCAACATATTCCCCGATCACCTGTACGATGTCGGCAGCATCCTTTACCCGGGTAACGACATCAGCGCTGTCCGCCATTGCCGCCCCATCATCTTTCCTCTTCGAAAGCAATACAACACCTCTGTTTTTCCTTTTTTACCGCCGAAACCGGCAGTCGATACAGACAGGACATTGGTTGTCCCGCTACCTCCACTTTTGCAGTGTTACCCGATTTCCACAACAGCGCAAGGGGCATATGACCTCGGTATTGCTCAAATGAATCCGCTTTGGTAAGTTTGAATATATGTATACAGGGCACCTTGAAACAGCTTGTATTTCGTTCAGACTCGAGGCTCAGAAGAAAATCTACCACAGGTATAACGTTGATATCGAAGTATAGCGCGTACCTCGACGTCTCGTTCCTCGCTTTGTCGGAGGATAAATTTTGACTGTGCCGAAGAAGATGAGCAATTATTCGATGTTCCCCATACAGGGAAAAGCCCGCAAAGACATTGCTCCCCGACCGACTGTCCTGACAGCCTGTCCCCCGACACATCACAACTCGCCACCATCCCGGTTATCATGAAAATACCCTCAATAAAGCGCACCATCACCAACACCCGCAGACTCGCGGAAATTGCGGGGGTACTCTCCCGTTTCGGTTTCCAGCAGCTCCTTCAGGAAGCCGGGATCTACCGCATGCTCGGGAAATCAAAAGAGGAGATACACGGCGCTGAATCTGGAACGCATTCGGAACTGCCGAATGCCGTGCGGGTACGAAAAGTGCTGGAGGAGCTCGGACCCTCCTTCATTAAACTCGGCCAGATTCTCTCCACCCGCCCCGATCTTATTCCTCCGGAATGGGCAACTGAGCTGAAAAAGCTGCAGACAGACTGTCCCCGCGTTCCCTGGTCGGAGATCAGCAGTACCCTGCACAACGAGTTTCCCGGCGGTCTCAATCTGCTCTTTGCCAGTATTGACGAAATTCCTCTCGCCGCCGCCTCCATCGCTCAGGTTCATGCCGCCAGACTGCTTGACGGCACCAGCGTAGTGCTCAAGGTGCTCCGCCCCGGCGTCCGCCAGATTCTGGAAGAGGATATGAGTCTCGTGGGAGTACTCGCCAAGGTGGTGGAGCAGTATTTCTCCAACCTCGGCTACAGTCCAACGGCGGTGGTGAAGGAATTTTCACGGGAAATCCTCAAGGAGATTGATCTCGTGATTGAGGGCCAGTCCGCCGACCGCATGCGTCACGATTTTGAAGACGATCCCAACGTCAGTTTCCCAAAGATCTATTGGGAAGTCACCACCCGCAATGTCCTGACCATGGAACGGGTACACGGACGAGTCCTGAGCGCCATCGACCCGGCGACATTAAGTCTGGCTACGCGGCGCAAGGTCGTCTCCATCGGCACAGATGCGGTTTTCAAACAGTGTCTGCGATTCGGCTTTTTTCACGCCGATCCGCACCCAGGAAATATTTTTCTCCTCGAAGACGGTGGCATCTGCCTGATTGACTGCGGCATGGTGGGGCAGATCGACAAGGGAACCACCGACCAGCTCATCAACCTTGTCAACGGAGTCATTCGCGGCGATGAGAACCAGCTCTGCCGGGTAGTTCTTGCACTGACCAATGTCGATCCCGAGGTCCTCGACAGCCGTGAATTCCACCTTGATCTGCGCCACTTCATTTCCCACTTTCAAAGTGAAAACTTGAAGCATCTGGATATAGCCAGTCTGCTCTCCAGCTTCTTCTCCATACTGCAGAACTACCATATTCAGTGCCCGAGCGACCTGATGCTGCTCACCAAGGCACTCACTACTATTGAAGGCGTTGGGGAATGGCTTGACCCGAGCTTTGATATCATTTCCCATGTGGAACCGCTGATCCGTGAAGTCGTAATGAACCGCTACTCTTTTCAGGCAATCCGGAAACGGGTATTGGACCTGCTGCAGCACAGTTTTGAGCTGATGGAGATGCTGCCGAATGATCTGCAGCGTTTTCTGGAACAGGCGAGGCACAGCCGCTTCACGCTCAATCTTGAGTTGAAACGTATTGAAGACCTCTCCGAGCGGGTGATGTCAGCCAGTCGGCTGATGGGCATGGCAATGATTATTGCCGCGCTGATTGTGGGATCGTCGATTCTCATCCTCGCGGATCGAATCTCGAAAACTCCGGCGAGCTTCATCGGCCACCTTGGGATAATTGGCCTGGTGCTGGCAACACTGTTTACCGGAGGTTTTGTTATCTCCTTCCTGCTGCCAAAAAAGAAGGAGAAGTAAGGGGACTCTTAAGGGTACCTTGAATAATCAGTCTTCCGTCCATCTTCTTCGTTACAGTCAAAAATTTATCCTCCGACAAAGCGAGGAACGAGACGTCGAGATATCAGACATATACCTGTGGTAAATTTTTTCCTGTGCCTCGAATATGAACAAAATACAAGATTATTCAAGGCACCCTTAAAACAACGATGCAGGCAGAAAGGCACTTCTCCCGGGGATCCCCTTTGTCGGATGCTTTTACGCCGCAGCGGCACAAACCGCAGCAAAATTTGCAGGATCAAGACTGGCCTTGCCGACAAACAACCCGCCAATACCATCCACTGCAAGCAACTCCGCAGCGTTTTTCCCGGTCACCGCACCACCGTAAAGAATGGTTGCACCGGGAACAGCACGCTTCATACGGGTCACCATTGCGATAATTTTCTCTGCCGATTCAGGGAGCCCGGAGACCGCCGGATCAGTCGGGGTATATGCGAGCATCACCCTGCCACTAAGATCAGCCAGTGATGAGAGCCGGGAGACCTCAGCAACATCCGCAACACAGACCAGGGGAACAATCCCCGCATCCACCGCCTCAACAGCTTTGTTCAGAGCATCCTGTACACTCTCCTGAAAATACCTGCGCCGTTCATTGTGTCCAACAATGGCATATTGCACTGTTCCCTTAAGCAGGTCAGCAGCCACGGCACCAGTATAACTCCCTCGTGGAAACGGGGAGATATCCTGAGCAGCAAAGGAAAAATGCTCCAGCCTGAGACGCTTCACCTCAGCGGCAAGGCTTTCGATGCTGACCATCGGTGGGGCAAGAACCACGGAGAGATCTTTTACCGGGTGCCAGATTCCAGCAAACTGCTCAAGCCAGCGAAGTCCTTCAGTGGTCGTCTTGTTGCTCTTCCAGTTACCTGCAATATATTTCATGGTGTTCTACCTCCAGGAAAAACCTCTCATGAGAACTCATAAAAAATCAAAAAGACACCGCAGGCTGTTTCTTCAGTCTGAATCTGCCAGCATCCGCCGAACTCTCTTTTCATCCACGCCACCAACCTCAACCGTCTTGCGACGGGAGGTCATACCGGAGACCACCATCGCATCCCTGGTCCGGATGCCAAGGCATTGAACAATAAATTGCACCACTTCTTTGTTGGCCTTACCATCCACCGGCGGTGCTGCGATAGCAAGTTTCAGCCGCTCGCCGTAAAGCCCGACCACCCGGCTCTTCTTTGCTCCGGGCTGGATGTGCAGATCAAGGAGCAGACTGCCATCATGCTTCTGCCGCAGCCAGGGCATCAGACCACCAGATCTTTAGAATTTATTCCAGCGGAATCATTCCCGCAGTCATACCTGTCGCAGAACTCTTCAGCAAAGTCGTCGAGGCTGACGAGATGTTTTCCAAAAAGCATTTGCACTTCGCTGTGAACCATGTTCCAGCCCTCTCAAACTCTCTGGTCAACTCCCCAGCCTGGGAGATTAATATAAGGGTACCTTGAATAATCGCCCATCTTCTTTGTTACAGTCAAAAAATTATCCTCCGACAAAGCGAAGAACGAGACATCGAGGTAAGCGCTATACTCCAGGTAAGCGTTAGACTCCGTGATCAAGATTATACCTCCGGTAAATTCCCTTCCGGGCCTCGAATATGAACGAAATACAAGCTGTTTCAAGGTCCCCATAAGCACATGTTTTAGCTGGAAACCGATTCTGCCACCGACTCGGCATATTTGAGCCGCATCTTCAACTCATGGATCTGCTCGTTGAACTGCCTGCGCTCCCCTTCCTGCAGACAATCTGGACCTCATCTCTCCCGGCAAGGGCTTTGAGGCCAAAGTCCATGCCATCTCGAACCGTTGAACTCAAGAGTATCAGTCTGCAATGAGTGTTTTCACTGCATCATTATGGCAGATACGCCGGTGTCCCGCTAAGCTGCATCAAGGTCGGGACAAGGAATCTCTGTAAAAAAATGATGGCGAGAATAAGTACAAAAGGGGACAGATCAAGACCCTGCATGGGCGGGATATACCGGCGGATCCACGCCAGCGCCGGTTCCGTTACCCGGTAGAGAAACTGCACCGCCGGATTGCGCGGATCAGGATTAACCCAGGAGATCACTGCCCGCCCGATGACAATCCACATATAAAGCTGCAATACGAGGTTAATTATTGTAGCAATTGCTGAAAAAAAGTTTTGAAAAAGAGTCATTTTATCCCTTTAAGAGTTAAGCAACCCCGCTTCCCGGGGTAATTTTTCCATCCACTGAGGAGAGCAGCAGGCGATCGCCGTCGTCCCCCTTCTCTTTTGCGGCAAGCACCATTCCTTCACTCATCACCCCCATCACTTTTGCAGGCTTGAGGTTGGCAACAATGATCACCTCTTTCCCTGGCAGATCCTCCACTCGATAGTGTTCTGCAATCCCTGCAACAATAGTGCGCTCTTCCGGTGCCCTGACCTGCAGACGCAGGAGGCGGTCGGAGCCCTTGATCGGTTCAGCACTGATAATCTCCGCCACGCGCAGATCAATCTTCTTAAAATCCTCGAAGGTGACAAAAGCGTCGTCGGCCTTGTCCGCCTGCTGTTTTTTCTCTTTTTTCCCTTTGTGTTCCTTCCCGGCCGGCTGCTCTTTCTTTTCCGTTGTGAGACGGGGAAAAAGATTCGGCAGTTCAACGAGGACGGTCCCTGCGATCAGCCCACCCCAGTTTCCGGCAGAATCAAGAGATGCCAGCTCGCCCTCCTGCAAGTTGAGGGCGGCGGCCATCTTCGCTGCGGCACCGGGCATTACCGGCCGCAGCACGAGGGTGAGCAGACGCAGGCTCTCAAGGATGGTGTAGAGGACAGTATCAAGGCGGGTCGCACCAGCTTCATCATCCTTCGCCAGCGCCCATGGCTCACAGGCAACGATATATTTATTAGCAAGGGCGACAAAAGCCCAGACATCGGCAAGCGCTCTGTGAAAGCGGAAGCCATTCATCTCCCGTCGATATTTTTCCAGCATCGTTGAGGCCGCGTCGGCAAGACCTGCTTCCAGTTCCCCCGGCTCACCAGGCTGCGGCACAACCCCGTTACGGTACTTCTTCACCATCGCCAGCGCCCGGCTGAAAAGATTCCCGAGGTCATTGGCGAGGTCAGAATTATAGCGGGTGGTGATCAGCCCCGCATTGAAGGAAGAGTCCAGCCCAAAGCTCATATCCCTCAGGATGAAGTAACGCAGTGTATCCACACCGTATTCTGCAGCCAGTTCCCTCGGGCGCACCACATTGCCAAGGCTCTTGCTCATTTTGGTATCATCCACGTTCCAGAAACCGTGGACGTGCAATTTTTTATACAGCGGCAGCCCCATGGAAAGGATCATCGTCGGCCAGTAGATGGCATGGGGTTTCAGAATATCCTTGGCGATCAGATGTTCCGCCACCGCCCAGTACTCCTCAAAATGCTCGCCGTCAGGATAACCTATGCCGGTGAGATAGTTTATCAGGGCATCAAACCAGACATACGTCACGAATTTTTTGTCAAACGGCAGCTCAATTCCCCAGGTGAGACGACTCTTCGGACGGGAAATGCAGAGGTCTTCCAGCGGTTCAGAGAGAAAGGAGAGCACCTCGTTGCGGTAACGTTCGGGAGTAATAAAATCCGGGTGCGTGTTAATGTGGTCAATGAGCTGCTGCTGATATTTCGACATGCGGAAGAAGTAGTTCTCCTCGGCGATCTCCACCGGAGGAACTTTATGGTCAGGGCAGCAGCCGTTCACCAGCTCTTTTTCGGTCAAGTACCGTTCACACCCCCGACAGTAGAGGCCTGTATATTTACTGAAGTAGATATCACCGCGCTCATGCACCTCGGAAAGAATCCGCTGCACATTGGCAATATGGTCAGGATCGGTGGTGCGAATACAGCGATCGGGTTTGACATCAAGAACAGGCCATGTCTCCCGGAACATTGCGCTGATACGATCCACATACTCTTTCGGGGTCGCGCCCTCTTTTTCCGCTGCCTCTACAATCTTTTCCCCGTGTTCGTCGGTTCCAGTCTGGAAGCGTACCGGGGCATCACAGAGCCGCCGGAAGCGACTGTAGGTATCGGCAACGATAGTGGTGTAGGCGTGCCCCAGATGGGGCTGCGCGTTAACATAGTATATGGGGGTCGTGATATAGGTCGTCATTACTTTTTCTGCTTTCCTTCAGCGTCGGTCTCCCGCGCGCCCTGTTTAACGTGTTTTTGTTTTTCTCCACCATGGGGATAAGTGTGGCCCTGGCGTTTTGTATCACCGTCACGGCTCTCCACTTTCCCCTTCACGGGGGCGGCCTCTTCCCACTGCTCCCGACTGAGAGAAACCTCTTCACCAGAGGAATTTTCCGCCAGCACTGAACCGCACAGAACATTCTGCCGGCGGATAAGGAACTGTTCATCGCCAAGAAGTATTCGCCGACCGGGGCGGGGCATCTTCCGCCGCTCCTTTTTGTAACTGCTGTATTCATGGGTAAGACAGCAAAAGAGGCGGTTACAGACACCGGAAATTTTATTGGGATTCAGAGGCAGATCCTGTTCCTTGGCCATCTTGATAGAGACAGAGGAAAAGTTCTTCAGATGACCGCTGCAGCAGAATTCTCGACCGCAGATGCCGATACCTCCCAACATCCGCGTCTCATGCCGAACCCCCACTTGACGCATCTCGATTCGGGTGCGATACTCCTGCACAAGATCTTTCACCAGCCCGCGGAAATCAACCCGATTCTCGGCGGTAAAGTAGAAGATCATCTTCCCACCACCGTAGAACTTCTCCACCCGCACCAGCTTCATCACCAGATGATGTTTCGCCACCAGCCGCAGGCAGACACCACAGGCCTCCCCCTCACTCAACAAAAGAGCACTGTAGCCGTGAATCTCATCTTCATCGGCGATGGAAACAATCTCCATCTCAGTTTTTATGGGCCCGTGCTCACAGAGAGAGATGGGAGCAAGTTTCATTACCGTCGCCGGCTCAAGACCGTGGTCGGTCTGCATCATCACCACCGTACCTGCCGGTAGTTCAGAGAGACTGCTGGAGACGGTTGTCCAGGGACTTTCCGGACGCTGCTGCACGCGAAAAAACGTTGATGTCCTGTCGTTTTTTTTGTTTTCTTTTATTATGTCAACGGTCATTTCATCATCTTTTTATGTTCTGCAGACAGGCAATTGCACTCGCATCGTTTACGCCTGCAGATTGAAAAGCAGAATTTCACAGACCAGCGCGCGATTACAATTTCGCACAAGCTGCTGTTCGGCCCGCTCAAGTGCCCGCATTTTAGCAGACAACCTTTCGGAGTTCCACCTTTTATCCGTTCCCCCCTCTCCCGCCGGGCGGTAGAGAGAAAGGGACGCCCTGTCGTCAAGCAGCAGATCTCGCAGCCACCTGCGCAACAGCGCAAAGAGTTCATCCAGTTCACCTTTCAACTCAGCCATCCGTGCGGCAAAATCAAGTAAATCAAGAAGATGGAGGTCGCCCCGTTTTTCCGGGTCAGACAAAAACTCCACCAGCTCTGCCCACAGGGGAACAATCTCAAATGTGCGCAGGGTGAGAGCCCGGCCGGGACTGCCTTCGGCAAGCCGCGCCAGCAACTCCGCTTCAGCCCGCTCCAGCCCATGCTTCTCCTGCAGAATATCCACCGTATCCTCAAGACTCAGCGGAGTAAAGGAGATGGTCTGACAGCGAGAAACGATAGTTGCCAGCAAATCCCTTGAAGAGTCGGCAGTGAGTACCAGCAGGTTGCCGGGACGCGGTTCTTCCAGGGTTTTCAGCAGGGCGTTGGCCGCCTGGGTGGTCATGACATGAACATCCTCCATCACCACCACCCGCACCTTCGCCTCGAAAGGCGGATACTCAAGAGAAGTAATCATCTCCCGCACCTGGTCCACCTTGATTCCCGCACCCCGGGGCTGGATCAGCATAAAGTCGGGATGGTTTCCACTGGCATATTTACGGCAGGAAGTACACTCCCCGCAGGCCTCGAGAAGATCTTTGCGCCCTTCTGCCTGGCAATTCAGGGCAGCGGCAAGCCCCCGGGCAAAAAGGGTCTTCCCCACCCCCTCCGGCCCGCGGAAGAGACAGCCGTGGGGCAACCGGCCGCTGATCACACTGCGACGGAGCAGTCTCTTCGCCCGCCCCTGCCCCTTGAGGCAGCTGTAGCGAATTACCTCACTTTTCATCAAAAGAGCTCGTTATCAAAAAGAGAGGGCTGATTGCGGCGTGGTTGATTTTCCTCCTCCCCGGGCTGTTTTTCGTAACCACTGAGGTAAAGATAGCGTTCCAGCAACCGCTGATATTCGGTGATCGTCCAGACACCGCTATCGAGTTTGACCCGTAGATTCTCAATCATGTTCATCCTTGCGTCGAGCTCATCAGCCATGCTGAGCAGAAAGGCCTCCGGAGTCATCGGCACCACCGGTGAACCAAATTCATTGCGCCCGTGGTGACTGAGGATCAGATGCTGCAGCTGGTTGAGGGTCTCCCTTGGGAAATTCTTCAATTTCGCCACCGCCTCTCCAATCATCTCAATACCGATGGTGATATGCCCTTTGAGTCTCCCTTCAGCGGTATAGAGTACCACCGCGCCCTCAAAACCCATCTCCCGCATCTTGCCGATATCGTGCAGCAACGCCCCGCTGACGACGAGGTCACGGTTGATCCCGGGATAGTGCCCGGTGAGCATCTCCACCACCTTTGCCACGGAGAGGCTGTGTTCCAGCAGACCGCCGACGCAGGCATGGTGTACTCCTTTGGCTGCAGGGGCAATCTTGAAGGCGTCATACATGGGCCCAGGACCGAAAAACTGTTTGAGGAGTTCACTCAGGGACTCATCTTCCACACTGACCAGCAATTTTTGCAGGTCCCGCGCCAGCTCGCGCCGACAGGCACGGGTGGCGGGAAGAAAGGCGGAGAGTTCTACCTCAGAGGGCAAAACAACGGCAAACTGTTTAAGGTCAAAGCGCAGGCTTCCCTGCCAGGAACCAATCTGTCCGGCGCAGCGCAGAGCCGTTCCCGGACGACAGATTTCAGCTGCCCCCTCGGCATTTTCCCACACCGGAGCGGAGATCTCCCCGGTTTTATCCATCAACTCAAGACGGAGCCACGACTTGCCGGCGCGGGTGGTACTGAGCTGCGCTGCCTTGACCATAAAGAGGTCATCCACCTGCTCCCCCTCATTGAGGGATTCAATATATTTCCGCTTTTCCATCATCACTCTTTTTGCTCCATCATTATTACACAATTACCGCACATTTGAACGTGGCAGTATACCAATTATTGCAGCTCACTACAAAATAAATACCCATCCTTCGTAAAACCGGATCATGCGAACGTATTTTTGCTGCTTGCTCATTTTTCTGCGGAATGTCATAATGAGAGATTGTCAGTTTAAAATCCATTCTTCTGCGAATATTCAGGAGGGGGCCTTGAATACGTAGAGATTTCAATCAAATTCGAGGCACATCAGAAAAATATTCTACATCTATATGGTTGATATTACGAGTACTCTACTCTCCCTGTGGATATAATTTTTCACCTGTAACGAAGAAATTGGAAGAAAGGTCAATTATTCAAGGTTCATGGAGAAGACAATGAAAACAAAGATGGTTATTTCGGTAATGTCAAAGGATCGCCCCGGCATTATCGCTGACGTCACTGGCGCCCTGCTTCAACTTGAGGGTGATGTAGCCGACCTCAATCAGACCGTTCTCTGCGGTTATCTCACCATGATTCTCGGTGTCACGTTTCCCTCCGGTATCACCCGGGAGGATATTTTTGCATCCATCTCCCACGTGAAGAGCGGAGAGAAATTTGAGATCTCGGTAAAAGAGTTGCCAGAGACGGAAAATTTCAATGAGATTCCGCAACCCGAAGAGAGCTATATCCTCTCCCTGCAGGGGCCCAACTGCAAAGGTATCGTCCACGCCGTCAGTTCCATCTGCGGGCGCAACAATGTAAACATCATCGACCTTGGCACCAGCCTGCAGCAGGACCGCTACACCATGGCCGTACAGTGCAGCATCAAAGAAGCAACCTGCACGCTTGAGGAGTTGCGCAAGGAGTTTGAAGAGTACGGCCGCGATGCAAATCAGACAATCATGATGCAGCATTACGACCTCTTCCGCGCCACCAACGAAGTCACCCTGCACTGAAAAATAGAAGGAGAAATAATGCTGCGTTCAGATCAGATTCTATCCACCGTTGAGATGATTCAAAAGGAAAATCTTGATGTGCGAACCGTTACCATGGGAATTAACCTGCTCGACTGTCACGCCGAGACAGTGGCAAAAACCTGTGCCAATATTGAAGAAAAAATTCACACCTTTGCAGGTAATTTCGTTCCCACCTGCAACGAGATGGGCGAAAGATACGGCATCCCGGTGGTCAACAAACGGATCTCAGTTACCCCTATCGCTTTTGTCGGTGCAGGCTTTGAACGGGACGGCTTTGTTGAGATTGCCAAAGCACTGGACCGGGCAGCCACTTCGGTCGGTGTTGATATTCTCGGAGGCTTCTCCGCACAGGTTGAGAAAGGCATGACCCAGACCGACCACGAGTTTATTGCCTCCATCCCCGATGCCCTGGCGCAAACGGAAAAGATTTGTGCTTCCATCAACATCGCCACAACCAAAAAAGGCATCAACATGGATGCCCTCGCCATGATGGGACACACCATCAAGGCAATTGCAGAAAAGACCGCAGACAACAACGGCTTCGGCGCTGCAAAGTTTGTCGTCTTCTGCAACCAGCCCGGGGACAATCCCTTTATGGCCGGTGCCATTCATGGACTGGAGGAGTCGGAGGCAGTACTCAACGTAGGGGTTTCCGGTCCCGGCGTCATCGCCCGTGCTCTTGATCGGTTGATTGCCGCTCACCCGGAACCAGGTGCACTGCAGTTTGACGAGCTGGCGGAGGAGATCAAACAGACCACCTTCCGTGTCACCCGCTGCGGAGAATTGATAGGGAGGGCGGTATCAATGTCCCTTGGGATTGAATTCGGTGTGGTTGATCTCAGCCTTGCCCCCACCCCGGCCATCGGCGACAGCGTCGGAGAAATCTTCAAGATCCTTGGTGTAGATGCCATCGGTGCCCCGGGCTCCACTGCCATCCTCGCCATGCTCAATGACGCAGTGAAAAAAGGCGGTATTTTCGCCAGTAAGACAGTGGGCGGCCTCAGCGGTGCCTTTATCCCGGTGATGGAAGACTCCCTGCTCGCCGAAGCCGTAGGCGACGGTTCCCTCTGCCTTGAAAAGCTGGAGGCAATGACCTGTGTCTGCTCCGTAGGGCTGGATATGGTAGCCATTCCCGGATCTGTGGACGCCGATACCATCTCCGCCATTATCGCCGACGAAATGGCAATCGGGGTCATCAACGCCAAAACCACCGCCGCACGACTGATTCCAGTACCAGGCAAAGAGGTTGGTGACTCAGTGAGCTTTGGCGGCCTCTTCGGTGCTGCTCCGATTATGCCGATCCGCAATATCGGCAAGTCAAGCCGTTTCATTGCCTGGGGCGGCCGAATGCCAGCACCGATACACAGCTTCAAGAACTGAGAAAAGAGACAGCCTTCATTCCGTTCGACAAAAAAAGGGCGACTTCCTCCATGGAAGTCGCCTTTTTTTTGTCACACGGACACCTTGAGGGACTCAAATGTGCCAATGATTCTATCGGGCTGCCTTGGATAATCGCCACCTTCTTTGTTACCGTTAAAAATTATCCTCCGACAAAGCGAGGAACGAGACGTCGAGGTAAACGCTATACTTCCAGATAAGCAATAGACTCCGTGATCAAACATGCCTGTCATAAATTTCTTCCTGTGCTTCGAATATGAACGAAATACAAGCTGTTTTAAGGGACCCATTAGAAAAAAAGCTTTATTCCCAGAGGCATCCAGCTCTCAGGGCATCTGCCCCAGCTTGACCACAAAGACTGCAATACAGCCACACCAGACCATAACACCGAATAACGAAGGTGCGACTTTGCCAATCATGATCTTGCGGAGATCCGGAGTCATCAATTTTGGTGATCGTTTTGTCATTTTCATGTCTTTTATTTCATCCTCCTTTTGTTTTTTTGCTAAAAGAGAACTCTTCACCAGATTCAGCCCCGCTGTAAAAGACCTTTTTTTATCATCTGTATTTCCATTTTTTTCTTCTAAAAACCCTTTAATATGGCAACATTTGTGTTTAGTAAAACCATAAAGTCAGCTTTGCACAAGGTTTATTTTTTTGCTTTAAGCTAAATTTAAGCAAAAAAAAAAGATGCACCCATTGCACTCTCAGCTAATCTTTAATATGGTTCATCAAGGAGGAGTATTATGAAGAAAGAAACACCATTTGCCGCAGCGCTGAACTCGCTGACCAGCCAGAAAGGCTACGGAGTAAAGGGACGCTGTGCCGGTGCTGTGGGTATTTCCAACGGCTATTTTTCAGAACTTCTCAAGGGGAAGAAGGAAGGCGCAGAGAAAGTGAGGAGAGCCATTGCCGCCTATTTTGAGCTGAACTATGAGGAATTTCTTGCCCTTGGCCACCGTTTGATCAACGGAGAAGAGGCTACAGTTAACGCCCCCGTCCGCCTCCTCACTCCGGCGAAGGACTCGGATTACACCTCGGTTTTCAAGGCACAGTCACGCCTCTCCGCCGGAGGCGGCAACTTTGTTATTAAGGATGGGGTGAAGAGTAGAGACTTCTTCCGCACCGACTGGCTCAATTCAGTCTGCAGTCCTGCGAATGCGCTGCTCTTTGATGTGGACGGAGCCTCCATGTACCCGACCATCAACCACCTTGATACAGTGCTGATCGATACCGGTCGGAAGGAGTTCGAAGACGATCATATCTTTGCCATTGGCATTGGTGATCGAGTGTTGTTGAAACGACTGCGGCTGACAGCTGACGGCAAAATCGCCATCGTCTCAGATAATGAAGACAAACTGCGGTATCCCACCGAAGAGAGACGACCGGAGGAGATTAGAATCCTCGGCCATGCGGTGTGGCATGCGGGAGTCATCTAAAGGATACCCATGATTCTTATCACATCCCCCTCCAAGACCCAGGGTGTTGTACTGCCGCCCTTGCCCAAGGCATATTCCACCCTCACCATTCCGCAACTGCTGGGAAAAAGTAAGATTCTCAGTGCAGAACTGAAAAAACTGACTCCTGCTGAGCTGTCCAGGCTGATGAAACTGAGCGAGCGCCTCAGCCAGCCCACCTTCCAGCGAGTGCAAAGCTTTTCAACTCCCTTCACAGCGGAAAACGCCGCCCCTGCCCTGCTCACCTTCCAGGGAGATGCCTGGGGAGAGATTGATGCAGTACATTACTCCGCTGCCGAGATACGACACGCCAGCGATATTCTCTGTATCCTCTCCGGTCTCTACGGAGTGCTTCGTCCACTGGACCTGATGCAGCCCTACCGTCTTGAAATGGCGCTGAAACTTACACCCCAGGGCGTAAAAAACCTTTACGAGTTCTGGCGTGACAGCGTCACGGAAATTCTGCTGCAGCACCTTGCCGCGGGCGACCGCACCCTCGTCAATCTTGCCTCGACAGAATATTCAAGGGTGGTGGACAGAAAACGATTGCAGATGGAGGGATGCCGTTTCGTAACGATCCTTTTCCAGCAACCGGACAAAAAGGGAAAGAAGGGCTGGAAGACCATCCCCATCTATACCAAACGGGCGCGGGGAATGATGATCCACCATGCGATACGGGAGGGAATAACGACGGTGGAAAAACTGCAGGAGTTTTCCGCCGGTGGCTACCACTTCATGAAGGAAGAGTCCTCTCAGGAAGAGTGGCTCTTTCGTCTACAGAATTGATGAGGACTTATTCTACCAGCCCGGCCAGCTTACGTGCCTGCCAGCGGCGCCAGTAGAGAAAGGCGAGAAGACTGCAGAGCAGCACAATAATCACGGCAATCCAGTGCAGATTCTGCGCTATCAGCGCTTCATTTTTTCCACACCACCAGCCAAGCCCGGCCAGCACCATCACCCAGATCCCGGCACCAAGAGCAGTGGCCAGCGTAAAGACAAAGATATTCATGCGGGCGATCCCCGCCGGCAGGGATATATATTGACGAATTCCCGGCAGCAGACGGCCGATAAAGGTACTGATGTGGCCATGGCGGGTAAAAAAGCGATCTGCCTTCTCCATCGCTTCGGCACTGACGAAAAGATATTTTCCATAGCGTTCAAAGAAGGGGCGACCGAAGACCATCGCCAGCCAGTAGTTGAAAAGTGCCCCAATGAGACTGCCGCCGATACCACAGAGGATAACCATCCCGATATTCATCTCACCTCGACTGGCAAGGTAGGCCGCAGGGGGAATCACCACTTCGCTCGGAAAAGGGAAAAAAGAGGACTCCAAAGCCATCAGTACAATGATGCCAGGATAGCCCCAGGCACCAATGGTACCGACCAGCCATTGAACCAGATCATGAAACATAATACTCTCCATGGATACGGCACGTTACAGCCGCAAGGGAACCTTGAATAATCGCCAACCTTCTTTATTACAGTTAAAAATTTATCCTCCGACAAAGCGAGGAACGAGACGTCGAGGCAAGCGCCAGACTCGAGGGAAGCAATAGACTCCAGGTAAGCGATAGACTCCAGATCACACCTGTAATAACCGGTAAGCCGGTATAAGAACCTTCACGAAATTCTTTTCAAAAAAAAACGCGGAAATAATTTTTAAGGGACTAATATGCCTGCGCTAAATTCCTTTCTGTGCCTCGACAAGGTTCTGCAAGGTTCCCCGCACAAGATAAAACAGAAAAGGAAGCCCATGGGGCCCGCTTCTCTGAGATTTTCTATTCACTTTTTACGACACTCAGCCGCACCAGCCGTGGGCACCGACCAGATCGACAAACCGAACACTGGAAAGTGACGTCACCTGCACTTCACCGTTTACCTTCTCCAGCAGCTGCAACTCCTGTTCCTCCTGATCCCCTACCGGAATCACCATTCGCCCGCCTTCAGCGAGCTGATCAATCAACGGCTGCGGCACCACCGGGCCACCGGCGGTAACAATGATGGCGTCAAAAGGCGCATACTCCGGCCAGCCGAGGGTCCCGTCAGCCATCTTCGTACGGATATTGAAATAACGCAACAAAGTAAAGAGCTGCCGTGCCTGATTGAGCAGTGAACTGAAACGCTCGACGCTGTACACCTGGCGACAGATCTGTGACAGCACCGCAGCCTGATAGCCGGAACCAGTACCGATCTCAAGCACAGAGTCCTCCGCCCTCAGTGCCAGCGCCTGAGTCATGATTGCTACCACACTGGGCTGGGAGATTGTCTGCCCCGCACCGATAGGCAGCGGAAAGTCGCCATAGGCTCGAGAGCACATGGGCTCACCGACGAAAAGATGACGAGGCACCTCCTGCATCGCACTCAACACCCGCGCATCAACAATTCCCCTCGGAACAAGTTGCTCCTCAATCATGCGTGAGCGTGCATAGTCATAGAGATCCATCCTGCTGTTCACCTTTATTTACTCGTTTCCAGAGAGTTCTCTTCCCAGCTCATCTCATCAGGATCGCTGGAAGTATATTGCACCCTGCTGACAACCTTGTTATTGAAGGTGATAATGGCCACGTTCTCCTGCGGGGTACCAAGATGACTCCCCACCCAGGGCAGTTTTTCAACCGCTGTTTTTTCGGCCTGCTGATAAATCCAGCGCTCCCGGCCGCCACCCAGCTCCTTCACAATGTCTGGATCGCCGAGATAAATCAAAACATCCTCCTCAGAGGAGATCCCCTTCTTCACCATGCCGATATCGGAGGTCAGATGGCGCACGGGAGTATTATAGCAGCTGCTCAGCGCTGCGGCGGCAAAACAAAGCAGTAGACACATCAGGATCTTTTTCAACATATTTTCTCCATTGGATATGATTCTGCGCCACAAAGTAAACTGAGAGTCGTAGAATTGCAACTTTTTCTACCGCTCTCACGCGGTGTTACGCCATAAAAAAGCCCCGCCACCATTCAGCTGGAGACGGGGCAGAAACGCGGATGGACGAAAAAACAATTTTCTATTTTACTACCCGGCTGAGCAGCTTGTAGTTACGCTCCACCATCTTCAGCGGATCAATCTGCAGTCCCGCCTGGATCATGGCGTTATCGCAAATCTGCCAGGTTACCTGCCGGGCAAACTCCTCATCGCTGCCCTGCAGTTCGGCGAGCTTTTTGATCAGCGGATTATCGGCGTTGATTTCCATTTTTTTCTTCCCCGCCTCCATACCCGGCAGACCGTGCTCCCGACGACCGGCAGCCATGATGCGTTCCATGGAAGAAGTCATGTAGCTGTCGGGATTTACAATCATCGCAGGTGCGTCCACCAGCCGTGTGGAGATGGTCACCTCGGAGACAGAATCCTTCAGCAGCTCCTGCATCCATTTCAGCAGACCGTCGAGCTCTTTATTCTCAGGCTTCTCTGCCTCATCCTTCTTCTTGTCCTCTTTTTTATCAAGGGAGAGGTCCGCCCGATCAGCAGAAACGAGTTTTTTGCCGTCGAACTCACCAAGATGATTAAGTGCAAAGTCGTCAATGGGCTCAAGGGTGTAGATAATCTCAATGTCCTTTTTCTTGAACAGTTCCACGTACGGTCCCGCCTCAATTGCAGCCCGACTCGGTCCGTTGATAAAATAGATTTCCTCCTGTTCAGGCTGCATCCGGTTCACGTAATCAACCAGTGACACCATCTTCCCAGCTTCGGATTTGGAGGACTCAAAACGCAGCAGTCTGCCCAGTTCCTTCTGATATTCAAAGTCGGAAGTAGCACCCTCTTTAATGAAAATCCCAAAGACATCCCAGAATTTCTCATATTTTTCCGGATCTTTTGTCGCCTGTTCATCAAGAGACTTGAGGAAGCGCCTGGTAATAACCCTGCGCAGTTTGGCTACAAGGGCATTATCCTGAAGGGCCTGGCGGGAGATGTTAAGCGGCAGGTCTTCACTGTCCACAACCCCTTTGAGGAAACGCAGCCATTCCGGCAGAATATTTTTACTGTGCTGATCAATAAGGATACGCTGACAATAGAGATTAACACCCGGCTCCATCTTACCGAAGCCCATACTCTCGAAATTCTCTTCCGGGACGAAGAGCAGCGCGTTGATCGCCAGCGGGGCGTCGGCAGAAAAATGCAGACGCATGAGCGGGTCACTGCCAGCATTGGCGATAAACTTGTAAAATTCGTTATACTCCTCATCGGTGATCTCGCTGTGACTTTTAGTCCACAGAGCCTGGACGGTGTTGACCACCTCGCCGTCGAGTTTCACAGGATAGGGAACAAAGGAGGAGTATTGTTTGATGACCGCTTCGATCTTCCACTTCTGGGAATAATCTTTAGCCTCATCCTTGAGATCAATGATAATCTTCGTCCCACGATGCAGCCCTTCCATCTCAGTAAGAGTATAAGAGCCAGCACCTTCGGAAACCCACTCATTACCGGCGCTCTCATCCCAGCTGCGGGAGAGCACCCGCACTTTTTTCCCAGCCATAAATACAGAGTAGAAGCCAACACCAAACTGTCCGATCAGGCTGACATCTTTTTTCGCCGCTTCCATCAGCTCTTCCAGGTAGGCGTTAGAACCGGAATGGGCAATGGTCCCCAGGTTGCTCTCAAGTTCCTCACGGGTCATACCGATCCCGGTATCAGAGATAGTCAGGGTGTTGGCCTTGTCGTCCACCTCAACGGTAATATCAAGGGGCAGGTCCCCGTCAAATGGGGCAGTAGCGGTAAGGGCTGTGTGACGAAACTTTTCAAGAGCATCAGCAGCGTTGGAAATCAGCTCACGGACAAAGACATCCTTCTCGGTATAGAGTGAGTTGATGACGATGTCGAGCAGCTTGCGCGTTTCCGATTGGAATTCAAAGGTTTCGGTCTTGCTTTCTGTCATGTTTTTTTACTCCTTTTCTTCAATAAATCTGGGGGACAGGGAGGCCTTCCCGGCATCCCCGCATACTTGTCGATTTCGACCAGAAATGGTAATCATGCAACGCTTTATGTCAAGATATTGCCGGAGGAGAGCAGATACCCCGCTGTACAGGAAGGGAATTATGGATATAATTGTGGCTGGCAAGAGTTACATGCGCCTCGCCGCCGACGGTGCCGTGCACATCAGCTCTGACGGTATAACCCTGAAAACGGAGATTCTTTGATGAACGATCTGCAGACCCTGATTGTCGGGGGCGGCCTCTCCGGCCTCACCCTCGCCCATACCCTGCGCACCCGCCAGCCGCAGCATCGCCTGCTGGTGCTGGAGAAGGAGGCTCAGACCGGCGGAGTGATCCACAGCTTCACTGGAGAGGGAGTAATTGCCGAGCCCGGCCCCCACGGCTTTCTTGACAACTGTGCCGAATCACGTCAGCTGCTTAAAGAAACCGGTCTCGAGGATGAATGCCTGCGTGCCTCTTTGAAGGATTTTGTCCGTTACGTTTATCACAACGGCACCTTGAAATGCATTCCCCAGAACCCGCTGAAGATCCTGCTGGCACCGCTCATCTCACCGGGGGAAAAACTGCGGGTCGCCGGTGAGTTTTTTACCAGAGCTTTGCCCGGAGAACCGTCAGTGGCGGAGTGGGCCAGGCATCATTTTGGCCCGGCCCTGCTGCCTTACCTTGATGCAGCCCTCACCGGCACGTGGGCGGGAGATATTGAGCGACTCTCTATCGACAGCGTGATGCCGGGAGTGCGCGCTCTGGAAAAAGAGCACGGTTCAATAATTCGCGGCCTGCTGGCAAAGATGAAAGCGGCAAAGAAGGCGGGTGGAAAAAAACGCGGGCTGCCGGCCATGACAAGCTTTCCGCAGGGGATGGGACATCTCGTGACACGGATCGCCGACGAGCTGAAGGCGGATGAAGATATCCTCTGCAACTGCCCGGTTACCGGCATCTTCGCACAGGAGGGCCGCTGGAAGGTGCAATGCAACGGAAGAAGTTTCTCCGCCGACAACCTCGTCCTCGCCCTGCCGGTCAACGCGACGCTGCAACTGCTCGCCCCTCTTGATCCCCCCCCAATGCCATCAATTCCAGAGGCCGATCTCGTCAACATCGCCATGACGTTTCCCGCTGAGACCCCAATCCCTCCAGGATTTGGTTTCCTCATCCCGGAGCAGGAGGTGAAATTTATCCTCGGCTGCCTCTTTTCCTCCAATATGTTTCCCGGCCGTGCCCCCCGGGGCATGCAGCTCGTGGAGGTCCTGGTCGGGGGGCGCCGTCATCCCGGACGGGTACAGCGACCGCCGGAGGATTTGCAAGCGAAGGCCATTGCCGATCTGCAGGAAATTCTCGGTTTTTCCACTCCGCCGACCTGGGTGAAGATAATGCAGGGTGGACGCATTCCTCAGCTTGAAGAGGGCAGCCCCGCCCTCCTCCAGTGGCAGAGAGAACTTCCCCGTCGCCATCCCGGGCTGCACACCTGCGGTTTCGGCTGGGGCGGAATCGGTATCAACGATATGATAAGGGAGAGTGTACGTGTTGCAGAAACGATTCTCACTGAAAGGGACGGAAAAAGTAAAGTTGAGGTAAAACCGATCTATTTTTGAGAGAGCACGAATTATTCGCCTGAAACAGGCAGGTTTTTACAAAAAAAAATCAAAAGAGGCCTGTGGAAAAATTCCACAGGCCTCTTTTGGTTTCACAGGGGATTTCACAAAAGCAGCCCACTCACATCCGCGTCACCTTGTCACTGAGCAGCTGGATCTGGGCGTTGATGGCTGTATCACGGCGGACACGATCAGTCACGACTTTAATAGAGTGCATTACCGTGGAATGGTCCCGGTTGAACAGCCGTCCGATATCCACCAGCGACTCATCGGTATGCTTACGGGCAAGATACATGGCAACCTGCCGGGGGACACAGACAATCTTCTTGCGTGACTTCGACTGCAGATCCTCAACACTCACCTTAAACTGACTGCTCACCAATTCGCTGATCATCGCCGCTGTAAGCACCGGATCTGCATAACCGATCACCTGCGCAACCACCGCACGCACCATCTCAATATTCACACCTCCACTGGCCATCCGCGTCATCATCTTCAAGCTGCGCAGGGCGGACTCAATGCGTCGCACGTCGCCGCGAATATGTGTGCCGAGGTAGTCCACCGAATCAGCATCAAGGTTAAGATTCTCCAGCCCGGCCTTCTTCTCAATGATGGCACAGCGAGTGGAAGTGTCCGGAGCCTTCATCGGTGTGACAATTCCAGAGGTCATCCGCGAACAGAATTCGCTGTCAATACCCTTCAACTCCCTCGGAGCGGCGTTAGAGGTAAAAATCACCCGTTTTCCCGATTTAATCAGACTGTCGAGGACGTCGTTAAGCTCCTCTTGTGTCTTGTTCTTCCCGGTAAGTGTATGGATATCTTCGACCAGTAGGATATCACAGTTTTCCATATACTTGGCCTTAAAATCGTCCATGGTTCGGGTCTGAATTCCGCGCACCATCTCTGCCGCAAACTGCTTGGCCGTGAGATAGTGCAGGCGGGTCAGCGGCGACTCCATCCAGATTTTATGAGCCACAGCGTGGGTGAGATGGCTCTTGCCGAGGCCGGTATCACTATTAATATATAGGCAGATCCCGGCGAGACTGTCGCCATCGGCCATTGACTCACATGCCGACTCTGCCATCATGTTGCTCTCTCCCACCAGGAACTGCTCGAAAGTATATTTCGGGTTGAGAGAACGCAGCCGACTGTTATTTTCCGGTACCAAGGGCAGCCGTTTCTGATAGCGGGGGGCGCTCTCCTTCGAAGCAGCACGATGAACCGCCTCGTGCAACACCAGTTCACCACCCTCTACGCCAGCTTCTGCCAGCAGTGATTCCACAACAGATGCAAAGTGACGGTCAACATAGGCACTGATAAATTTATCAGGGCTCTCCAGTACAAGGCGACGACCATCAAAGGAGGTAAAACTGAGTGGCTCCAGCCAGAGCTGGTAGATACTTTCCGAAACTCGACTGCGCAGACCCTGCTGAATTTTTTCCCAAACCATCTGAATTCCTTCCTCTCTTCTTGAACCCCAAGTTACAGAAACACTATTTGCCCCTGCTCTGCACCTTTTTCTGCCTGCCAGGACCTGATCGGATCTCGATCAAATTTTGTAGAAACGGGTACATGGCAGCGAAACTGCCAAACCCTGTCCTGAGGACAAAATACTCCGGTAACAGAGCAGACTGCTCCTGCAAAATCTGCAGCGTCTCTGCAAATATACTATAGCGTAGACTATAGTTCCCCCGAGCTGGAACCAGGTCTCTGTAACGAAGTACAAAAAGTGTAACCTTTCCTGTCAGAAGCGTACCCCGTGAATTTTTCCATGGGGGGTGACCACCTCTGCAGCACCGGCTCTGGTTTCAACTGCATCTTTTTTTATGAAATTTCGCGGATGAGATCCAGCTTCTCTCCCCAATAAACCAGAGAGGAAACTGCAACAGTCTTGAGCCCCTGCGACTCCACCCTCACGGATGTTGACTCTGCGGAGAACAACGTGCAAAGCAGACTGCCATGCGAAACATGCCTGCGAGTAAACCCCACCTGAGAGTTTCCGTCAAAGATGGTTTTCCCCCTTTTACCCCACTCCTGCCCGGGCGGGAATCCGTTGCTAAAAACATCGAACATTCAATATGTTATTTAAAGGCAATGGGCCTATCGCCTGATTTTACGAAAGAAACCGGTCGCCCCCCACACATCGTGTTAATTCACCCCTTTGCAGAGTTTTCCACAAGGTTATCCACAGAATTCGCATAACCTTAAACTCAACATATCTTAAATTTAATATCTTTATCTCAATATTACACGATATTCCTCAAACATGTTTACGGAAAAGGCGTGAATACAAGAAGATGGGCCCCTGCACATTTTTATAAGCTTTTTTCTACAGATCCATCGTTAAAAGGCAAGCTGTAATTTCATCTTTTTCCCAGCGGGGTCCGACCAAGAGTCAGCGCAAAGACATCACAAGCTCCTGATTTAACTAATGTTTTACTGCATTCTTCGAGGGTGGCTCCAGTGGTATAAATATCATCAACAAGACAAACCCGTTTATTTACAAGAAGTTGGGGTTGACAAACACAGAACATATTCTGCAAGTTCTCTGCGCGTTTCCGGCGATCCAGTGTACTCTGAGGCGGGGTGTTTTTTGTTCTTTCAAGAAGTTTTACGACAATTTTGCCGTTCTTATGCCCAAAAAAACCTTGAGCCAGCAACAAGGACTGATTATAACCCCTCTTCTGCAGGCGTTTTTTATGCAGTGGCACAGGAACAATAAGGTCACATTCAGCGAACCCTTCCGGCACCCTCTCTCTGGCAAGCGACAGTACCGTTTTGAGCACCTCCAATCTGCGCTGAAACTTGAATTTGAGAATAATTCCGCGCAGGGTTTCATTATAGATGAAGAGAGAACGACAGCGGGTAAAGGACGGCGGAGTCTGCAGACAGTTTCCGCAGAGATTTCCAGTCCCGGTCCCCTGCGGCATTTCCCTGCCGCAGATTCGACAGAGAGGTTCCCGTAGAGGCAGGACCCTTTCGAGGCAGGAGTCACAGAGTTCCGTTGTCTCGCCACGCTCCAGCAGAGGGCGACCGCAGACGATACATCGCCGGGGCAGCAGCACCTCCGCTGCACCTGTGACAAGCGCCCTCCCCCTCCGGTTTACTCCGTACAATATGCGCTGCAGCATCTTCAATCTCTCTCCTCCTTTATCGGTTAAAATTCACGGATACAAATTTTTCACCAAATCAGCCTGAGTCGATTGCAATTCCACACAAACATGGCATAATAAGATGTTTTCAGGTGTCTTGGCTCTATCCGGTGTGAGAAATGAGTCATGCAGAAAGTTTTTCTCCATGACCTTTCGCAGAGATATTTCTCCCGAGCGATCAAACTCCGGGTTTCTGTACTTTCTTCCGGCAGCTCTCTTTATATCAGTCTCGTTTTTCATCGGCAATATATCGGGATGTTGACGGTTTTTCTTTAAGGGACCACACTCCGGCCCCCTTGATTTTACATGGGCGTCCAGCATCACTCTCGCTTCTACAACCTTTCGGCACTCTGAGGAGCACCGGTTGAGAGAAGATGACACAACCCCACAAGCAGAGGAACTCACCAATGATACGACCCGGAAAGGCCAGCAGCCTTACCTTCTTCCCTGTTGTTCTGTTCTGCCTCGCCCTGTTGTTTCCGGCGCAGGCGGCTTTCGCCGCGAAAACCATCTTCCTGCCACCAATAGTGAAGAGCTTCGGGGATACCAGCCGTTATACTTCACTCATCGACAGCAATATTCGCAAGGAACTTGCCGGCACCGACATCACCTACCCAACCCGTCAGGAAGCTGCCTCCCTCGCGAACTACAACGGCACCTGGCCACCCCCCATGCAGCAACTGAAGAAGATTGCTGCTGCTGCCAGAGCCGAGAATATCATCGTCGGGACCACCACCGCCGTCGGCCGGGAATTCAGTCTTGATGTTAAATATTTTGACCTCCTTTCCCCTGAAAATCCAGTTTTCTTCTACCAGACGGCAGCCAACGATGCCGACCTGCCCCGGGCTGTCAAGGCGCTGGTGAACTCCATTCAGCAGTATAACAACCGCGAATTTACCATCGCCTCCATCGCCCCGCAGGGCAACAACCGCATCGACTCCGGCGCCATCCTGCGTAAAGTCAGCACCAGGAAAGGTGACATATATAACCAGACCGCTCTCCGCAACGACTTGAAAGAGATTTTCAACATGGGTTATTTCGACGACGTGCAGATCGACGTAGAAGACAGCGCCCGCGGTAAAAAGGTTATTTTCCGGGTAAAAGAGAAACCCGTCATTACCTCAGTCACTTTCATTGGTATTGCAGAGGTAAAAGAGGCGGATGTAAAAGGTGCTGCGAACTTTCGCGAGCACCTCATTCTCAATCCGGTTCAGATTGACGCAGCTAAGAAGGCTATCCTTCAGCTCTACAAAACCAAAGGATTCTATAACAGTACTGTCACAACCAAAGTGAAGAAAAGTGACAAGAACGGAGTTTCCGTTGATTTTATCATTCACGAAGGTAAAAAGATCTACATTAAGGATATCAAGGTGGAAGGCAACACAGCCTTCAGCGACAGTGAAATCCTCGACCAGATACAGACCGGCACACGCTGGTTCATGTCCTGGCTCACCGACTCCGGTCTGCTCGACCAGACGAAAATCAAACAAGACAGCACACGCATTGCCGCCTTCTACGCCGATAACGGCTATCTTGATGCCCGGGTCGGAGATCCGATGATCAAACAGGAAGGTGAGTGGCTTTATATTATTTTCAACATAGAAGAAGGTTCCCGCTACAGGGTGGGTACCGTCGGTCTGACCGGAGACGATCTCGGCGATCGTCGCACCCTTCTTGACCTGCTTACCGTCCGCAACGAAAAATATGTCAGCCGTAAAACAGTGCGGGATGATATTCTCAAACTCACCGATTTTTTTGCCGAGAGAGGCTATGCCTTCGCCAGTATCAAGCCCCGCTTCAACAAGGCTGAAGGTAACCGCATGGATATCAATTTTGATATCAATAAAGGGAATCTCGTCTATATCGACCGAATCATTATCCGCGGAAATACCCGCACCCACGACAACGTCATCCGCCGCGAACTGCACATCAGGGAGGGCGGCATCTTTGATGCCAAAGCCCTGCGCGAAAGCAGCAAGGGGCTGCAGCGCCTGCAGTTCTTTGAAGAGGCAAACATCACCCCCGAACCGTCCATGAATCCTGACCGTATGACCATAGTTATCAATGTCAAAGAAAAATCCACCGGTGCGTTCTCCATCGGCGCGGGCTACAGCTCCGCAGATAATCTTCTCTTCATGGGACAAATTTCCGAAAACAATTTCCTTGGCCGCGGCGACTCCGTATCATTCACCGCCAGTGTCGGAGGATCGAGCTCCAAGTACAATCTCGGCTACACCAACCCTCACCTCAACGACTCCGACCTGAGCTGGGGAGTAGATTTATTCAAAACGTACTACGAGTATGATGACTATACCAAGGACTCAACCGGCGCCGGTCTGCGGGTCGGCTACCCGCTGTGGGAAAAATGGCGCATCTATGGAAACTACAGCCTGACCAACACGGACCTCTCTGATCTCAGCGATGACGCTTCCTACATCATTACCAACTCGGTGGATATTCACCTGACGTCAGCATTCAAGCTCTCTCTGGTACGGGACAGCCGTAATCAGAAATTCAACGCTACCGACGGTTCACGCAACTCCCTCAGTGTGGAATATGCCGGTGGTCCGCTGGGTGGCGACGCACAGTTCACCAAGGTTGAGGCCTCTTCCGGCTGGTACTTCCCGGTGTGGGGCAAAACAGCCTTCCATGTTAAAGGTGCTGCCGGCCAGGTTTTTGAAAACGAAACCGACAAACTCCCGGTGTATGAACGCTTTTATCTTGGAGGTCTCAGCTCCGTCCGCGGCTTCGAATACGCCACGATCTCTCCGACTGACCCTGATACCGATGAGGATATCGGTGGCGACAAAATGTGGTATTCCAACGTCGAATTCATCTTCCCGCTGCTCTCTACGGCAGGGTTGAACGGTCTGGTTTTCCTGGACTCCGGACAGGTGTATGACGATGATGAGAATTTCTTCTCTGAAACCGATAATATCAAGAAAGCCGCCGGGTTCGGTGTCAACTGGCTTTCTCCAATGGGTCCCCTGCAGCTCGTCCTGGGGTTCAATCTTGACCCCCTTGAGGACGAAGACAACTCTGTCTTCGACTTCTCCATCGGCGGGACTTTTTAACCTTTAAAAAATTCTTGTTTTTCAAAGCCGCTTATGTCCCTTCGGGCATAAGCGGCCGTTTTTATTTATGAAACTTACACTTACCCCCCAAATTCCCGCACAGGGCGACCTTCTCTCTGTCACTGGTTTGCGAGGTGGCGCTCCGGCTGCCCTCTCCGCCTCCCTTGCGACGGAAACGCCTCTCTGCTGCATACTGCCCGATGAAAACATGGTGCAGAACTTCGCCAGCGATCTGGAGCTCTTCACAAGACTGCCGGTGCTCCTCTATCCTGACCAGGAGACACCACCCTACACACCACTCTCTCCCGACAAGGCTGGCACCGCCACGCGCCTCTCCACACTCTCTCGGTTGCGCAATGGAGAGCGTTTCATCCTCGTCGCTTCCATATCCTCGCTGCAGCGTCGAATTCTGCCACCGGCCGTTCTGGCGGACTGTGCCGAATACCTTGAAGCAGGAGAGGATTTTGACCAGCAGGAACTGGCCGGCCGCCTTACCCGAATGGGCTATGAGAAGGTGGCACTGGTGCAGTCGGCAGGAAATTTTTCTCTGCGCGGTGGTATCATTGATCTCTATCCTCCTCCCTTTCTCACCGGCAGCGGCAGCCTTTGCGACGCCCCGCTGCGCATCGACTTCTTCGGCGACACCATTGAGTCCCTGCGCCTTTTTGATCCGGTCAGCCAGCGCTCCACCGATGAGATAAGCGACGCAACTCTGTTGCCGGTCAGCGATATTCTTCTCTCCCCTGAACGCACGGAACAACGGCGTCTCTCGCGGCTCTATGCCGAAAAAAGCGAAGAGCTGGACTGGGAGAGCGGCGAAACTCACCGACTTATGGAAAACAGCAACGAAGGTGTTCGTTTCCCCGGGATGGAATTTTTTCTCCCCTTCTACTGCGAAACCGAGCTGGCTACGCTATTCGATGCCCTGCCAGCGAACTGCCTGCTCACTCTCATCGACCCCGGCGACGTCCGTGAGGCAATGGGCCTGGCCGAAGAGCGGGTACGGGCCAACTTTCAGACTGCCCATCTCGCCCGCACTCCCGCCCTGCCGCCGGAACAACTCTTTCTTTCACCAAAAGAGATGACAACAGCGCTGGCCAGGTTCCGCCGCATCGACATCAACGACTTTCCTAAAGAGGGGGAGCAGTTTACTGTCAACACCAGCGGGCACCAGCTCCTCAAGCAGGAGATCCAGCTCAAACGATCCAAAATCGGCATGCTCGCCCCCCTCTCTGATCAGATCCATGAGTGGCGGCATCGGGGAGAACGGGTGGTGATCTGCTGCCGCTCCAGCCGTCATACGAAAAATATTGCAGAGATGCTGGAGAAGCACAGCCATAAACTCAACCCGGTGACGGAACCCCTCGACCTCAGAGCCCTCGCCGAGAGTGACCCCGAGCTGCTGCACCTCTGTGACCATCCGCTCTCCAACGGCTTTTCCCTGCTCGACAGCGGCCTGCACATTCTCTCCGAGAGTGAGATCTTCGGTGAAATGCGCATTGGCAACAGGAAGAAACAACAGAACAAAGGCGAGCCGGTCCTCTTCACCGAGCTCAACGAGGGTGATATCGTCGTCCATCGGGAACATGGCCTCGGAATATACCACGGCCTTTCCACCATAGAGTTTCAGGACGTCACCTCCGATTTCATGCTGATTGAATACCGCGACGGCGACCGTCTCTACCTGCCGGTAGACCGCCTCAACCTTATCTCCCGCTACCAGGGCATCGCCGACCGCGAACCCCGCCTCGACAAGCTCGGCAGTCAGGCGTGGAGCACCACCACCAGCAGAATCAAGGAGGAGGTGTGGAAGGTGGCGCAGGAGCTGCTCAACATCTACGCGAAACGCGAAATCAAGGAAGGGAGACAGTTCGCACCGCCAGGTTCCCTCTACCACGAACTTGAGGAGAGCTTTCCCTGGGATGAGACCCCCGGCCAGGCAGCGGCCATAAATGACGTCCTTGACGATCTCACCAGCCCCCGCCCCATGGACCGTCTCGTCTGCGGCGACGTGGGGTACGGCAAAACCGAGGTGGCCATCCGCGCTGCCTTCAAGGTGGTGGAAGAGGGTTGCCAGGCAGCAATCCTCGTGCCAACCACAGTGCTCGCAGAGCAGCACATCCGGACCTTCACCGAGCGGCTCAAGGGATTCCCGGTCACCATCGCCTGCCTCAACCGCTTCCGTACCGGCAGCGAACAGCGGCAGATTCTCAAGGACCTGAAAGCAGGGAAAATTGACATTATCATCGGCACTCACCGCCTGCTCTCCAAAGACATCATATTTCATGATCTCGGTCTGCTGGTGATCGATGAGGAACATCGTTTCGGCGTCACCCACAAGGAGAAACTGAAAAAAATGCGGGCGGAGGTAGATATTCTCACCCTCACTGCAACCCCTATCCCCCGCACCCTGCAGATGAGTCTGCTCTCCATCCGCGACCTCTCCGTCATCTCCACCCCGCCAGCCCACCGCCGCCCGGTGAAGACCTTTATCGCTCCCTTCGATGAACTCATCATCAAGGAAGCAATAACGAAGGAACTGCGCCGCGGAGGCCAGATCTATTTTGTCCATAACCGGGTAAAATCCATTCACAAGACCGCCGCCCTCATCCAGAAACTGGTCCCGGAGGCACGCATTGCCGTCGCCCACGGGCAGATGGAAGGATCCGAGCTGGAGAAGATCATGGTCTCCTTCGTCTCCGGAAAGGTCAACGTGCTGGTGGCCACCACCATCATCGAATCAGGCCTCGACATCCCCGCCGCCAACACCATCATCATCAATCGTGCGGACATGCTCGGTCTCGCAGAGATCTACCAGCTTCGAGGACGGGTGGGCCGGGCCAGCGAACAGAGCTTCGCCTACCTGCTAGTGCCGTCGCTGGACGACCTCACCCGCGACTCCAAAGAGCGCCTGCGAGCCCTGATGGACACCAGCGGGCTCGGCGGTGGCTTCAAACTGGCGATGAGTGACCTGCAAATCCGCGGAGGCGGGAACATCCTCGGCATATCCCAGAGCGGCAACATTGCCGCCATCGGCTATGACCTCTACCTCGATCTGCTGCAGAAAACCGTCACCGACCTGAAGACACAGCAGGCGGAGGGCAATCCCGGCCAGGAGGAGATCGACCCCGAAGTCAAACTGCTGATCTCCGCCCATATCCCGAAGAGTTACATCCCCGATATCAGTCAGCGCTATATCACCTACCGCCGCATCGCTTCCCTCGTCGGCGCGGAGGAAGAACGACGGGATGAACTCGAGGCGGAGCTGCGTGACCGCTACGGCACTCTCCCCGCCGAGACCTCCACCCTGCTGCACATCATCTCGCTAAAGCGGGAGCTGGCCCGACTGCGAATAGCGAAGCTGGAGCAGGGACCAGGCAGCCTGATCTTTACCTTCCTCAACGACACGCCCCTCACCCCGGAGATGCTGCTCGCCTTCCTCGCCGCCCATCCGAAGACGAAGAAACGCAAGGCCGCCAAATTCACTCCGGACGGCCGCCTCGTACACTTCTGCCTGCAAGGAAAATCCGAGGCGGAGGTCTTTGCCGCTGTCACCGAGACCCTGCGTGAGTTTCATAAACTGCTCAAGGAGACAAAATGACAATACATTTCCCCTGGCAGGAGATCGACCACATCTTCCTCGACATGGACGGCGTACTGCTCGATAAATATTTTGATGACTACTTCTGGGAGGAGTTTGTCCCGGCGCAGTGGCAGCAGAAAAACGGCGGGACCCCGGAACAGGCCCGCGCCAAGCTCCTCGCCACCTACAAAAAGGTGGAGAATACCCTTGCCTGGTGTAACCTCGATTACTGGTCCGAACAGCTGCGACTGGACATCCCCGCGTTGAAATGCGAGGCCCGCGAGTTTATCAATCTGCGACCGAAGGCCCTTAACTTTCTCAACGCCATGCGCGAAATGGACAAGCCCGTCTCCCTCGTCACCAACGCCCACCCCAAAACCCTGGCCGTGAAGATGGGTAAAATTAACCTGCACCCCTGGTTTGACCGTATCGTCTCCGCCGAAGAGGTGGGCTGGGCCAAGGAGCAGCCGCAGTTCTGGAAGGTACTGCGGGACATTCTCCCCCACCGGCCTGAGCGAACCTTCTTTGCCGACGACACAGAGAAGGTTCTGCATGCAGCGGAGGTGGCAGGTATCGGCTATCTCCTCCATATCGCCGGAGCAAGCTCCCGTCTTCCTCCCCGTTTCTCTCCACTTTTCCCGAGTGTAACCGCCCTCGGCGAGGTGGTGGAAGATGTTGAGCTTCCAGTGGAAATAACATCCGCAGAATAAACGGCAGCGCACCCGATATACCCCTTCGTGTTCCACCTTTTCTTCTCGAAACAGCCCGGTTACGATGCCGAGCCCGGACGTCTATTGCTCCGTGGCCAAAGAACCTCAACGCTCTTTATGCTGCGCACAAAAAGGACGGATGCAGCACTTCACTGCAAACTCCCACTATTCTCTTGAAAAAAGAGCGGGGAATCTATATCGTAGGGTGTTTGAGACTACAGAAAAGACGTGCATGGTTGATCTCTTAGAAGAGAGAACAGCCTATAATTACAACGGAGAACATTATGAAAAAATTTGCCGCTCTTGTCATTGCAATAGCCCTGACCGTCGGCCTCTCAGGCTGCTTCGGTCCGGGATCCCCCTTCGGCCCGGGAGCCCCCTTCCATGCAGGCTCACAGTGCTGTAGTTTCTTCTGGTAAAAGGAGCGCAGGAGACAGATAGCAGGAAGGCTCTATCGCGGGCTGCCTGAGACTCTGGAAAATATATGCAGGGTTGCTCTCTTGTAAGAGGGAATAACCTATAATTATAAAGGAGAACATCATGAAAAAAATTGCCGCTCTTATTACTGCAGCAGCTCTGACCCTCAGCCTCTCAGGCTGTGCTGATCAAGGAATTAGCAAAGGAACCGCAGGTGCCGGTCTCGGCGCAGCAAGTGGAGCCCTGCTCGGCCAGGCCATCGGCCATAACACCCAGGCAACCCTTCTCGGTGCGGCCATCGGTACTGTCCTCGGCTATATCGTCGGAAATGAGATGGACAAGGCTGACCGTATCCGCCTCAACGACGTTTATAACAGCAGTCCCTCCAACAGTCCCGTCTCCTGGCAGAACCCGGACACTGGCAACAGTTACTCAGTAGTTCCGCAACCTGCCTACTACCCTGATCATGATCAGACCTCCCCCTGCCGCAAGGCAGAGATTCTGGCTACTATTGATGGTAAGGCACAGAAGACCTACACCACCGCCTGCCGCAACCCGCAGACCGGAGAGTGGATCCTGCAGAACTGAGGTCTTTACATTTTAGTTTCATCAACCTGTCCATCCCCCGCCGCCCCGTGCGCCGGGGGATTTTTTTGGGAACATTCATGACTCCTGCGCCCGCCATTGCCACTGCCAGTATCGCTCTGGTCGCCGCGATGATTCTCTGGTCGAGCTCCTTCATTGCCTTGAAATTCTCCTTCCAGTATTTCGATCCCATGGTCGTCATCTTCGGCCGGATGGCAATCGCCAGCTGCTGTTTTGCCCTGCTCTATGTCGGACGGAGGGATCTCTTCCATCTGAAATTTTTCCGCCGTGAAGATCTGAAACTGCTGCTCATCATGGCAATCGCCGAGCCCTGCTTCTACTTTCTCTGCGAGGGCCACGCCGTAAACTTCACCACAGCCTCTCAGGCGGGAGTCATCACCGCCATCCTGCCAGTACTGGTAATGATAGCTGCCACCTGCTTTTTGGGTGAACGAATGCCGCGTACAGTCTGGGCCGGCGCCCTGCTTGCACTGGCTGGAGTCATCTTTCTGACACTGTCCGGCAGCGCCACCGAGAACGCGACCAACCCAATCCTTGGCAACTTCCTCGAGTTTGTCGCCATGCTCTGTGCCACCGTGTACACCATCTCAATGAAAAAACTCGTCAGCCGCTATTCACCACTTTTTCTCACAGCAGTACAGGCCATAACTGGCTGTATCTTCTTCTTCCCTCTGCTTTTTTTCCCAGGGACAGAGCTGCCGCACGAGTTCAACAATGCCGGAACTCTCGCCGTAATCTATCTTGGGGCAATTATTACCATCGGGGCCTACGGCCTCTATAATTTTTCGTTGAGATATGTGACAGCCAGCCGGGCGGCGGCCTGTGTAAATCTCATCCCGATCTTTTCTGTCCTGCTGGGATGGCTGCTGCTGGGGGAACGCCTCAACGGCACACAGATAATGGCCGGAGGAATGATTCTTCTCGGAGTCTTTTTCACCCAGAAGAGATAACTTCTCAAAAAGTTATGGGAAAAACAAAAAGGGAGAAAGGAGGCAGGAGGCGGAAAAAAGCAAGGGAACAAAACCGGATGACGTTCGTTGTGGAAGAAGACGTCTGTTATGGGATAAGACACCGTTGTGCTAAAGACGCCCTAATTGGTCGTCTCTACAAAGACTTTTTGCTTTTCCCGGCACCCTGTCTCCCCTTTTTTGTCCTTCCCGCTTTAAATTTTAAAAATCTTTATTCTCAAATGCTTTTGCCTTCCTTCGCGTTCCTTCGCGTTCTTCGTGGTAAAAAAACGTCTTACCGCCTTTTGCTTTTCCCTTTTTCCGTCCTTCCCGTTTTAATTTCGATGGACCCTTCAGGTCACGAGTAAAGGCACCTTGAGGTTGAAACTTTTATAGACGACGAACGTCTCCACTGAGCGGATACCCTGAAGCTTCGACATCTCCTCGGTGTAGAAGTACACCAGCGGAAAGTCTTTGGAAAGCAGAACGGTGATAATAAGATCAAAGCGACCGGTGACCACACAGGCAGAGATCACGCCACGCAGCGTACTGAACTGCTCGGCCTTCTTTACCAGATTCATATCAGTGAGACACACTCCGACGATGGATACTGACTGACTCGGCAGACTCTCCGGATTAACAAGAGCAGTGATGTCAAGAATACCCTCATCTTTGAGCTTTTTTACCCGCGCCCGCACTGTTCCTTCGGCAAGGCCAAGAATATCGGCAATCTTTTTGAAGGGCTTGCGGCCATCCTTGAGATGATTGATTATCGCCAGATTGATGTCGTCAAAATCCACGCTGCTTCTCCTTGTTTCCGTCCTGGGACCGCTCTCATTGACCCCACCGCACATTGGGAATTGATATTCCCTGCTCCGCGCCCCTTCCTCTTCCTGCAAAATATCGACGAAAAGAGCCTCTTCCAGAACTGTCGACATTCTTTTTCTGCAACATCCCGTAATCCGGCAGATTCTACACTATCTTTCCAGACCTTCAAAGAGGTATAGACGTTCCATGTCCTGCAGGTGTCATTCTGCACAAAATTGCTGTCTCCACACCCTGCCAGAGATCCCGCTCAATGCTGAGGAAAAAGCTCAGCAAACAGCTCCTCCGCCTCACTGCTGCCAATCATCACAAGGGATTCACTGCTCTCCAGTCGCGTCTCTGCCCCCAGCCCTGCAACCAGCCCTTTGGCTGTCTGCAGAGCGATGACACTGCAACCGGTCACCTCGCGGATTCGACTCTCGGCGAGGGTCTTCCCGAGGAGCCTGTACGGCACCGGCAGAGTAAAGATATTGAGCCCCTCAGTGAACATGGAGATCTCATCGGTACTGAGGACGTTCATAATGGCGTTCGCTCCCATTGAGGCATAAGAGAGAACAAGGTCTGCACCCGCCGTGTGCAGCTTTGACACACTGCGCTGCAGGGTAGTACGGCTGATAATCTGAACATCCGGCCGCAACTGCCGGCAGTAGAAGCAGAGATACATGTTCATAGCGTCGTCGCGGGTAGTAACGATCACCGTCCGTGCCTTCATGATTCCCGCCTTCTCCAGCACCTCAATATCAGCAGCGTCCCCGAAAACAACATGGCCGGTGGCAACCTTTTCCAGCTCCTTCGTATCGGAATCTTTTTCCACAATACTGAAACGCAGTGAGTGCTGGTGCAGAGTCTCGGCCACCGCACGGCCGACCCGCCCACCGCCGAGGATAAGCACCGACGCATCACTCAAATCTCCTGCGGAAGGAGACACATGCTGTGCCTCAAAGGCATCCAGCTGGGCCAGGCTGCCGGCCAGCAGCAGGATACTGCGCTCGCCGATCACTCTATCCATTTGTGGCGCGAGGAACTTCCCCCGCTCCCACAAACCAATCACCTGCACCCGTTCCTCCGGACGATGCACCCGGCGCTCCTCGGCGAGAATAGCGCCGAGACTCCGTCCGGCGAGGGTAGTCTGGCTGGCAGAGATTTCCCCCAGCACCAGTTCGTCCATTTGACTGACGATATTAATCGGCCGGCCGAGACCAACTGTACGCTCGGCGAGGCGCCGCCCGAGGATCCGATGGAAGAGAAAGACATGCACCTTTACAGGAAAGTTGAGAATATCGAGCGAATTTTCCTCCGTAGCACTAAGCACCATCGGCACATCCTGAGTCACCTCACGTACGGTAAACGCCGCAGAAGTATTGGTGAGGTCATCACCGGTGGCCACCACCAGTGCCGCCTGCTGCACCTGCAGTCGGCTCCAGGTTTCGGGATCATCCAGGTCCCCGAGCACCACTCTATAGCCGAGATCATTCAGCTCCGCCGCCCGCTGCCAGTCACGTTCAAGAATTGCATACTTCACCTGTCGGCGATTAAGCTTGTCAATCAACATCTCGGTAATCGGCCCGAAGTCGGTAATGAGGACATGTCCCCGAACCTCCTTCAGCAGCTCCCGTGGCACGCGACTTCTCTCCTGAGCCTCCAGCCAGGGCGCATAAAAAAACTGAATGAAAGTGAAAGGTAGAATCACCAGCAGCAGCACAATTCCGGAAAGCAGCACCACGATGGTAAAAATATGTCCAGTATCGGAGAAGAAAGTTATATCGCCGAAACCGAGGGTAGACATCACCGTCAGCGTCCAGTAGAGGCCGGTCACCCAGCTGAAATTACGTCCTTCGAGCACCATGATGTAATGGAAAAGCATCGAATAGAGCAGAATAATCAAGAGAACAAAGAGCAGGAAGCGAACCAGTGCCGCAACATTTTTCTGCGTCTTTCTGTTCTGAAAAAAGTAGACGAGCTGAGAAGGGAGGAATTTCATTGCGGCCGGGAACGGGGTTCAGGTAAAGTTAAGCAGCGATGATACACTTTCCCGGGTAAAATACTCGGGATGAAAGCATTATCACGAATCCGCAGATAAAAGTCAACGCAGAGGCCGACACTTCCTCTCTCCGCAAATCACACAGGATACCCCATGACTACCAGCAACAAACACGATGACGAAGAACCGAATGAAACAGCATTTGTCCTCTCTATCCTCCATGAATCCTTTCCAGGACGCAGTGACAAGCAGCTCATCCCCATCGGCATGGTATATGCCGGAACCCGCTGGGGACGCGATTTCCGTTTCTGCGAGGTGCCAGAGGCAGACAACAGGCAGCTCACCGTCTGCAACAACGAGGAGGATGCCGTTCTCTATTTTTCCTGGCTCGCCGACCACCTCTACACCCTTGAAGGCCAGCCAAACGAGGCACAGCAAATGCTCTGCAAGCTGATCAAGGGGATGACTCCGCAGGATGCCGCCCTGATGCTCGGCATGCACGCGGCGCTTTATCAGCTGGAGATTGAAACGATGGAGGTACAGCTTGAGAAAAACCACAAATTCGAAGACTATCTTAAGGAAGAAAAAGAGCTGATGACCGATGAAGAACTCGAAGATCTCGACGAGGAGAAGCAGCGCGAGTTGTACAGGCAGGTTGCCGAGGAAACCGAGGAGTGGCTTGACCTCGCCCCCGGCATCGGCCACGTTGATGTCCCATGGCGCATGCCCCTCTCCGTGGCTTTGAAAAAAGCCGGAGAGGATCAGCAGGAGAGAATCGAACTGCTCAATGTTTTCTACGGCAGTTTTTTCCAGTATATTGAAGGAATCGGAGGGAAGGCTGACAAGGTAGATGTCGAGTAGGTCTTTTTTTGCCGGAAGAAAGAGCCGGGCCGCATCTCTGCATCGGCCTGCTCCGCAGATTTTTCTGGAATCTTTGCAGAAAAGCAGTATCTCAAGGATACCTTGAAGAAGCTTGTGTTTCGTTCATATTTGAGGCACAGGGGGAAATTTACCGCAGGCATCACTTGATCACGGGGTCTAACGCTTACCTGGAGTATAGCGCTTACCTCTCGACGTCTCGTTCCTCGCTTTGTCGGAGGATAATTTTTTGACTATAACAAAGAAGATGGGCGATTATTCGATGTTACCTCAAGAGTTTTTTCTCTTTCCAAATATTCTATCTGTTCAATTTTACGGTATTTATTCCCCATGTCATTTTTAGACAACCCCGCGTTTATCCAGTTCTTCAAATATGCTCTCACCGGTGGTCTTGCGACCGCCGTTCATATTGTTATCTTCCATCTGGCCTGCTGGAAGCTCTTTCCTGCCCTGCAGGCCGAAGATCTTGCTGTCAAATATCTTCGTCTGGATCCCGCCGGGGTGGATAATAAAACCCGTGCCCGCAACTCCATGCTGGGCAATTTTACAGCCTTTCTCATCTCCAACATGGTGGCTTACATTACCAATGTGTTGTGGGTTTTTCAGGGCGGACGGCACACCCTCTTCGTTGAGATTTTGCTTTTCTACGCCGTCTCCGGAATTTCCATCGTCCTCGGCACTCTTCTCATGGGCTGGCTCATCCGCCGCTTCAACGTTCTCACCACCTGGGCCTTTGCCTGCAACATTTTCACCTCGGTGATGATCAACTACGCCCTGCGCAAATTTTTCATCTTCGCCGGATAGTTTCCCACACCACATCGTCACCTGCCCGCAGGACTCTGATGTCATGGCCCGCAGCCGCGCAGTCTGCAATTTTTCTGCAGTAAAGGGGAACAGCTCTTGCGAACAAAAGATAAATACGCGTATAATCATTCAGGTACCTTGAAGAACTTTTTATTTTGTTCATATTCGAGGAACAGAAGAAAATTTACAGCAGGCATAACTTTGATATTCCGAGGATAAATTTTTTACTGTAACGAAGAAGATGGGTGAAAGGCTGGTTATTTAAGGTACCAATGTGGTATAATTGCATCCTTTTTCTTCCTCCTTCACCCATGCCAATGTTGACATATAACCGCTTTCCACACTCCTTCTGCCTGCTTTTCGCCCTGCTCTGCAGCAGCCTGCTCAGCGGCTGTTTCTGTGCGCAATCCCGCCCGCCTCCCCCCTTTGAGATACCGCAGGGCTTCAGTTCCAGCGGGGAAGAAGAGGCTCCGCCACGCTGGTGGGAAAGTTTCGGCGACAAGGAACTCAATTCCCTTGTGGAAAGTGCTCTGCACGACAACTTTTCTCTGCGTGCCGCCGGAGAACGGGTCAGCGAACTCGAAGCCCTCGCCCGTGTCGCGGGAGCACCTTTCATGCCGTCCCTGGACGGTACTGGCAGCGCCTCCTCTGAACGCAGTTTCAAATCCGACACAACCAGTGACGCCTTCAGCCTCGGAGTCAGCTCCTCATGGGAACTCGACCTGTGGGGCCGGCTGAGCGCGACCCGCCGAGCCGCCGGAGCCTCTCTTGCCGCAGGAGAGGAGGAGTTCAAAGATGCTGCTCTCTCCATCGCCGCCGAGATGGCAGAAACCTGGTTTGCCCGGCAGGAGAATACGGGACAGCAACTCCTGCTCCGCCAGCAGCAGAGCACCAACAGAAAAAACCTGAAGATAATTGACATAAAGGTCATCACCGGCCAGACCGGTATCGCCGATCTGCTCCAGCAGCAGCTGGTGGAGTCCAACACCACCAGCCTTGCAGTCCTCCGCGCCAGTGCCAGCATCCTTGACCACCGCATCGCCATCCTTCTCGGCAAGCCGCCAGCTCCTTTGAAAATGGTGGCCGGGGAGTTGCCGGAGCTGCCGCCGCTGCCCGCCACCGGCCTTCCCCTTGAGCTGGTTCAGCGCCGCCCGGATGTCCGCGCCGCGTTTCACTCCCTGGAATCCGCTGATGCACAAACTGCCGCAGCAGTGGCCAACCGTTTTCCCCGGCTCTCAATCTCGGGTTCGCTGGACACCAGCGGGACCAGTACCCACCAGCTTTTCAATACCTGGCTCGGGACCCTCGGGATCAACCTTGCCGCCCCAATTTTTGACGGCGGCAGCCGCCGGGCCGAAGTCGATCGCCGCGTCGCCGCAGCAAAGCAGACTTTTTACACCTGGGGACAGACCATTCTTGACGCCCTTAACGAAGTGGAAAACGCCCTCAGCAATGAAGAAGCTCTGCTCAAGCAGCTCTTCAGCCTTGAGAAACAGCTGAAACTGGCCAGCGACAGCGTTGAACAGATCAACCTTCGCTATCGTCAGGGCACCCTTGGTTATCAGCGGGTACTCTCAACAATCCTCACCGTACAGCAGCTGCAGCGCGACATCCTGAATATTAAACGACAGCTCCTCTCCAGCCGCATCACCCTCTACCGTGCACTCAGTGGCGGTCTGCCAGGAGAACTGCTGCCGCCGGAGAGAGAAGAAGCAGCCCCCGTCATCAAGTCATTCTTCTGAGAAAACAATGAGCAAACAACCCGAAAAAACAAACAAACAGAGAATACTCCTGCAGGCAGGGCTAACGCTTGGCATCATCCTTATCGCCGTCCTCATCACCACCTGGATGATGAAAACCCCGCCGAAAGCAAAGGCACAACGCCGCACCACCGTAACCCCGCTGGTGCAGGTGGTAACGACAAAAACGGGCGAGGGTGTACTTCACCTGCACGCCATGGGAACAGTAATCGCCGATCAGTCCATAACCCTCACCCCCCGGGTCTCCGGACAGGTGCAGGAGGTCAATCCGCACTTCACCCCCGGCGGCTTTTTCAAGAAGGACGAGGTCATATTGACCATTGACCCTGAGGATTACCGTCTCGCCCTGACCCATCTGCGCGGGACAGTGGCCGAGGCCCGTGCGGCTCTCAGCCTCGAGATGGGCAATCAGCTTGTGGCAGAGAAGGAGTATGAACTGCTTGATCGCGAAGTAAACAGCAGCGAGAAGAAACTGATGCTGCGCAAACCTCAGCTTGATGCCGCCCGCGCTGCCCTCACCGCCACGGAGGCACAGCTGGAAATGGCGCAACGCGACCTTGCCGACACAAAGGTTCGCGCCCCCTTCAACGCCGTAGTGATTTCCAAAGCAGTGGACAGGGGCAGTCGGGTTACGACCAGCACCACCCTCGCCACCCTGGCAGGGACCGATGCCTTTCTGCTGCGCATCACTGTCCCGGAGAAGCAACTCAAATGGCTCAGCGATACCCCCACCAGTGCCTCTCCGGTGCTGATCTCAAACGGCACAGATACCCACCGCGGGGTTATCACCCATATTGCGTCTTCCCTTGAAGAAACCAGCCGCATGGCCGTGGTCTATGCAAAGGTTGAGGATCCGCTCTGCCTCCGCGCGGAGAATCATGAGAAGCAGCCACTGCGCCTTGGCAGTTTCGTACAGGTTGAAATTATCGGTTCCGACCTCCACGACATGGTCGTCCTCAATCGGACCATGCTCCACGAAAACGACACCGTACGCATACTTGGTGAAAACAACCAAATCATCATCCGCCCGGTTACCATTGCTGCCAGGGAGGGGGACACGCTTTATATCAGCGAAGGCCTCAAACCCGGTGAACAGCTGATCACCTCCTCGCTCTCCTCTCCCCGTGAAGGGATTTTCCGCCAGGTAACCGGAGAAGAAAAAAATTCATTTGAAAAGAAAGAGACCCCTCCTGCTGCAGGCGAAACTGCGGTCCCTCAGCATGAAGGCAACGCCACCCCCGCAGCAGACGTTCAGCCCGCAGACCAAACACCTGCACAGAGCAGCCAGCCCGCTCCCGAACCGGAGAACAAGTTGTGAGCATGCAAAGCCCTCCCCGAAAAATTCAGCGTCTCCAGAAAGGTCCCGTGGCGTGGATGATCAACAACCCCGTCACCCCCAACCTGCTGATGATTATCTTCATTATCGGCGGTTTGTTGATGAGCAGTCAAATCAAGCGGGAGGTCTTCCCTTCCTTCGAGCTTGATACCGTCAGCATCAGCGTCAGCTACCCCGGCTCCAGTCCGGAAGAGGTGGAACAGGGCATTATCCTCGCCATTGAGGAAGGACTGAGCGGGATTGAGGATATTGATGAAATCAATGCCACCGCCTCTGAAGGAAACGCCACGGTAGCAGCCGAACTGCGTGATGGAGTAGATACCGAAAAGGTCTTTCAGGATATCCAGGCTGAGGTGGACCGCATTACCACCTTTCCTGAAGATTCTGAAAAGCCGGTAGTCACCCTCATCGTCACCAAACGCCAGGTACTGCGCCTCAATCTCTACGGTAATGTAGACTACGGGTTGCTGCGCAGCACCAGCGATATGATAAAAGACAGCCTGCTGCAGTACGACGGCATCTCCCAGGTGGAAATCGACAACCCCCGCGCCTATGAAGTGGAGGTGGAAGTACCGGAATCGACCCTGCGCCGTTACAACCTGAGCCATGAGGAGATCGCCGCAAAGATCCGGGCTGCCTCAGTGGAGCTTCCCGGCGGCAAGATCGAAACTTCCGGCGGCCAGATTCTCCTCCGCCTCAAAGACCGCAGCGACCTCGCAGAAGAATTCGCCACCATCCCGATTATTACCGGCAGCAGCGGTGCCAGCGTCCTTCTCGGCGATATTGCCACCGTCAAAGAAGGCTTTGAGGACGTTACCCGCTCCAGCAGCTACGACGGGATGCCCGCCCTGCAGCTCCTTGTCTATCGAGTGGGAAAGGAGACCCCGATCACCGTCTCCGATGACACCGTGGCAGCAATGAAGACGATTGGCAGGACTCTGCCACCGGGGATTAACTGGGCGGTCAGCGACGACAGATCAACGGTCTATCGCGATCGTCTTCATATGCTTCTGAAAAACGCCTTCTTCGGTCTCGCCCTCGTACTGATCTCCCTTGGACTCTTCATGGAGTTTAAACTGGCCTTCTGGGTCACCATGGGAATTCCTGTCTCTTTCCTCGGCACCCTTCTTTTTCTGCCAATGTTTGACGTCTCTATTAACATGATCTCCATGTTCGCCTTCATCATCGCACTGGGAATTGTGGTGGATGACGCCATTATTGCGGGGGAGAATATCTACGAATACCGCCAGTGCGGCCTCACCAGGGTACAGGCCGCAGTGCTCGGTGCACGGGACGTGGCCATCCCCATCACCTATTCCATCCTCACCAATATCGTCGCCTTCATGCCGATGCTCTTTGTGTCCGGGGTGTCAGGCAAGGTCTGGCGGGTAATTCCTATTGTCGTCATCTCCACTTTTGCCATCAGCTGGTTTGAATCACTTCTCATTCTCCCCTCCCACCTCGCTCATTCAAAAAAGAGTGGCAGCTGGTGGCTGCCTTCGATAATGTTTCGGCTGCAGCAGAGGACCCACCGCCTGATGCAGTTTGTTATTACTCGGATCTATATCCCCTCTCTGGGGGTTACCATTAATCTGCGCTATCTTTTTGTCGCATTGATGGCGGGTATCCTGCTGATCACTGCGGGCTATGTCCAGAGTGGCCGGATACGAATGATCCTCATGCCAAGGGTGGAAGGAGATGTCGCAGAAGTCACTGCCACCCTGCCCTGGGGCAGCCCGCAGTTGAAACTGCTTGCGGTTCAGGAGACACTGCTCAAGGGACTTGAAGAGGTTGTGGCGCAGCATGGCGGCAAAAAGCTGCTCGCCGCCACCACCGGACGAATCAACGAGAATGAGATTCGCCTGCGCGCCCTTCTCACCCCCTCTGACGAACGCCCGATCAGCACCGGCGAGCTCACCCACCTGTGGCGTGAGCAGGTCGGTGCAGTCAGCGGGTTGAACTCTTTACTCTTCGAATCAGACCGCGGCGGTCCCGGCGGCGGAGCCTCACTTACTGTAGAACTGAGCCACCGCGATATTCCCCTGCTGGACAGAGCAAGTGAAGAGCTCGCCACCCGCCTCGCAGATTTTCCCGGGGTAAAAGATATCGACAAGGGTTTTGCTGAAGGCAAGATGCAGTACACCTACCAGGTAAATGAGTGGGGACACAGTCTCAACCTTAATTCTACGGAAGTAGGGCGACAGCTCCGCAGCGCCTGGCAGGGCGCAATCGCCCTGCGTCAGCAGCGGGCCAACAACGAAGTAACGGTGCGGGTTCGTTTGCCTGAAAAAGAACGCCGCCAGGAGAGCAATATTGAGAACATGCACATCAAGACCCCCGGTGGCACCTGGGTAACCCTTGGGGATATTACCGATCTCAGCAAAGCACCCGGCTACACCACGATCACCCGGCGAAACAGCCACCGCACGGTGACGGTCGAGGCCAATGTTGTACCCCTCGGCGACACCCAGATTGTTGCTGCCACCCTCGCTGCAGAGGATCTCCCGCGACTCGTCAAAAAATATCCCGGCCTCACCTGGAGCTTTCAGGGACGCCAGGCTGATCGCCAGGAAAGCACCGGGGCACTTGCCTTCGGCTTCCTCTACGCCCTCGGCGGAATCTATCTGCTGCTCGCCATCCCCTTCCGCAGTTATACCCAGCCGGCCATCGTCATGACGGCAATTCCCTTCGGCATTATCGGTGCGGTCTATGGGCATCTGCTGATGGGCTACAATTTGAGCCTGATGTCGATGATGGGCATGGTCGCACTCTCCGGAGTAGTTGTTAACGACTCCCTCGTCCTCATCGATTTCATCAATAAGAAACGGCTGGAGGGTGAGACTGCACGAGAGGCGGTTCTCCTCGCCGGCAATCGTCGTTTCCGCCCGGTCCTGCTCACCACCCTCACAACCTTCGGTGGACTTGCCCCAATGATCTTTGAAACCTCCCGCCAGGCAAGGTTCATGATCCCGATGGCCATCTCGCTGGGATTCGGCATCCTTTTCGCCACCATTATCACCCTCGCCCTTGTCCCCACCCTCTACCTGATACTTGATGACCTGCACTCTCTTTTCAGGCGGAAAGAAGAACGAAAAGATCCAGAAGGAGGTGCAATATCCAGACAAATTCAAAAAGAGAACCCTGTTAAAAATGGGAGATGATCAGGCCAGACGCATTGAAAATGTATTGAGCAGCCTGCCGAAGCACCACGGAGCGGACGCCTGAAAGCAGAAAAGAGCGGGCACAGGAGTACTAAATTTCTTCTGGTACCTTGTGCATAACCAGCCTTTCGCCCAGATTCGAGGCACAGGAAGAAATTTATTACAGCCATGATTGATATCGAAGTCCAGCGCTTACCTCGACGTCTCGTTCCTCGCTTTGTCGAAGGATAAATTTTCTCCTGTAACAAAGGAGAGGGGCGAGTATTCAATGTTTTTTTGCAACATTATCTAAAAGTTCGCTCTTCAGGCTTTTAGATTTACAAACCAGAAAAGCCCCGCATCGCACAAGACGATACGGGGCTTTTTTTCAGGAAAAACGAACCTGATGTCAGACAGTCTCGTAGATATCAGCCACCCGGTCCTGCAGCACAACCTGCTCCCGGGGTCCCTTAGCCTTTGCCGCCCGGGCAAACGCATCCCTCGCCGCCTGCTGACATTTACTGCAGGCGTTAAAAGGCACGGTGAAACCATGCATCAGCTCCCCTGCCCCGCTGGCTTCCACCTCGGTATATCCGGGGCAATCCGGGCAAAGTTTATAGTGTCTCACCTGGTCGACACCAAAACCGGTGGTGTCGTAGTAGATCGACTTCCGCTCCACCACTTCCTCTCCACGGCGGACACCCGTGTCCCATTTCTTACGCGCGGCAAAGATATCAAGCGCATTCTGGCAGATTCCCTCAATCTGCCCATTCATCAGCGCTGACTGCACAAAACGCCGCGGATCGTAGTCTGGCTCGCGCACATTGCTGGTATCCAGTCCAGCCATGGCAAGGATAATACCAAGGTTGGTGTAGGGCAGCGCCCCCTCAATGGAATACCCGCCCTCCAGCACGCAGATATCCGGATTGATTGCCTTGTTCAAACGGGCATACCCCTGGGCTGTGAAATTCATATTGGTGAGGGGATCGGAGTAGTGATTATCCTGCCCGGCGGAGTTAAGCACCAGCTCCGGTTTGAAGGCGTCCAGCAAAGGCAGCACCACCCGGTCCGTCACCATACTGAACCCCTCCTCGCCAGTACCTGGAGGAAGTGGCAGGTTGATAGTGTAGCCCTGGGCGGCAGGCCCGCCTGCCTCATTTTGAAAGCCGGAACCCGGATAGAGAGTACGACCGTCCTGATGCAGAGAGATGAAGAGCAAATCGGGATCGTTGTAGAATATATCCTGAGTACCGTCGCCGTGGTGACAGTCGGTATCCACGATGGCGATACGGCGCACACCGTAGTGCCGGCGGAGATGTTCCACCATGATCGCCTCAATATTGGCAATACAGAACCCACGGTCCCCGAAGACGGTCTGCATGGCATGATGACCCGGCGGGCGAACAATTGCAAAGGCCCGCTCAACCTCTTTCTCCATCACTGCTTTCGCCGCCCGGATAGCCCCTCCAGCGGAGATCAGATGAGACTCGGTAAGCAGAGCTTTTGAAGAAGGCGCACAGAGGTGAACCCTATCAATATCGGCGTATTCCGCCAGCTCCGGATTAAAAAACTCAATTCCGTCCACATCCTCCAGACCCTCTTCAACGATCTGGTCGCGGGTGTAGAGCAGACGTTCCTCACGCTCAGGGTGACTGGGAGTAATACACCAGTCAAAGGCAGGGAACAGAATAAGACCGGTTTTGCGCACGGCCCGAGGCATATATTTTGTCATAATTTCTCCTTGATTCTCTCATGGAAAGACGAGGGGCACCCCCGCCTCACACGCCTGCAAGCCCCGGCTTAACCTGCGCCTTGAGAGCTATAACCTTACCGGTGGCGGAGAAACCGCGTACCGTATTCATCTCCTCCCGTTCAACAAATTCCACCGGCGGGAGTTCCCCCTCAAGACCGGCCTGAGCCGCAAGATGACGGATTGCCGCAGCAAGGCTTTCCTCGGCGTCTTTCATGCCGTAACTGCGCCCAATCTCCTCGTGCAGACCGATCTCCGGGATGGAGAGCGTACCGTCACTGCTGTTGGCATAGAGAGAAGCAGAGAGTGTCGGCCGGGTTCGCGCAGCACCTATGGCGTTGGCCACTTCGTAATTTAACGGAACCTCACAGGGCAGGTCAAAAGCCGCCGCCAGTTCGCTGCGCAGAGCCTCGGCGGGGCCGCCCACGGCAATGATCTCCGTCGGTTCCAGTCGCTGCCGTTCAAGCAGCGCGGAGACGGTATATACCGGACGGGCAAAAACATCTTCCACCATCTGCTCAACAGCCCGCTTGATATTCTGCCCAAAACTCAGCAGGACCTCTCTGGCCGTCTCTTCCGGCGGATTATTGGGGAGAAGAAGACGCAGGGCCTCAGCAGCGCGTTCTCGATTTCCTTCCATACGATTAAGCACCACCATGGCATCAGAGGGGGTCGCTCCAGTGATTTTTCCTTTGCTGAAGGCTGCAGGAACACCGTGGCGCTGCGGACCGATCACATATCCGTCCTCTGTCCACTTCACCTCACTGTCACCCCCCAGCCCGACACTGCGGGTGTTGAGTGCGCGAATGAGGGTCGGCCGTCCCATGATTGTTACCCCGTAGGGCTCCATCAGCGGGACACCATCGGCAAAGAGACCAATGTCGGTGGTGGTACCCCCGATATCCAGCACCACGAAATCTTTTTCCCGAGGAGTAAGCGCCAGCGCCCCCATCACACTTGCCGAAGGCCCGGAGAGAACAGACTCGCAGGGAACCGCCTCCGCCCGTTCGAGGGGAATGGTGCCACCGTCAGCTTTCAGTACAGAGAGAGGCGCGGTAATGCCAAGCCGTTTCACCCCTGTGCGAATTGCTTCAGAAAACTGTTGAAAACGGGTCTTGAGTCCAGCATTGATCCAGGTCGTATAGACCCGCCGGGGAAAATTGGGAAGCCCGGAGAGGTTGTGACCACAGGTGACATGGGGAAAGGATGCTGCCTGACGGGCGAGATCCTGCTCCACCTGCGGGTTACGGTGGGAAAATTTGGTCACCACACCAATCGACTGCAGCCCTTTTGCCGAAAAATCGGCCAGAGCGGCATCCACCAGCGCAGCCGAGGGCGATTTAACCAAACCACCACGATGATCTATGGCGCCATCAAGAAAGACCAGATTCTCACCGCAGTCGAGAAACTCCGGATTAAGTCCCGGTCCGGCCTGCACCAGCATCCCCACTTCGTCCATCTCACCATTAACAATGGCGTTGGTACAAAGGGTTGAGCTGAGATGCACCTGGTCAACCTGACCTGCATTATCGCCGAGAAGTTTTTCCAGCAGGGCAATAATAACCCCGCTCAAGTTGTCGTGATCAACAGGGATTTTCGCCTTGGCAAGCAGGCTTTCCCCTTCAAGTAAAACACCATCAGCGTTAGTGCCGCCGACGTCAATTCCCACTGTTTTCATAATAACCCCCCTTTCGGGTATCTTGAAACATCTTGTATTTCGTTCATATTCGCGAGACAGAAGGAAATTTACCGCAGGGATGTCCTGGATATCTCGACATCTCGTTCCTCGCTTTGTTGGAGGATAATTTTTTGCCTGTAATGAAGAAGATGGGCGATTATTCAAGGTACCCTTCTGTTAACAAGCATATACAGTGTACTACTTCATCCCTGCCAGTTCATCGGATAATTTGGGAAATCCAGGCCATATACTTGCCCGTTTGACCATCAGGAAGTAGTATGTAGTGCTTATATTTGTTATCAGGCAATTACCGCACAAAGTAGAGAGGAAACAATATCATGACAAAATTGAAAATTTACGAATACCCGGATCATGTTCTCCGGGAAGAAACCCGTACGATTACGGAATTTGATGACGGCCTGAAAAAACTTGTTGAAGACATGGCTGAGACCATGTGGGATGCCCCGGGTGTAGGCCTTGCCGCCCCACAAGTGGGAAAATCTCTTAAATTGATCGTGGTGGATAACAGTCGTCAGAGCGGGAAAGAAGAAGATTGCATGCCGTTGATCAACCCGGAGATCATTGAACACGAGGGCAGCCAGGTTGACGAAGAGGGCTGTCTCTCTGTACCCGAACTCTTTGCCAACGTGACAAGGGCCCAAAAAATCACCGTCCGCTATCAGGATCTTGAAGGCAAGGTTCTTCAACTCTCCACTGAAGCCCGCTTTGCCGTGGTACTGCAGCATGAAATTGATCACATCAACGGAGTCCTTTTTCTTGATCACCTCAGCCGTCTCAAACAAAATCTTTACAAAAAGAAAGTGAAAAAATGGATGAAGGTGGACCAACATGCCTGAACCTCTGCGCATCATATTCATGGGCACCCCCCAATTTGCTGAAGTCTCTTTGCAGGCGCTGCTCGACGGTCCTGACAAGGTGGTGGCAGTTGTCACCCAGCCTGACCGTGCGAAAGGGCGTGGTAAAAAGATGCAGGAGCCTCCGGTGAAGATCCTCGCGAAAGCCAGGGATATTCCGGTACTCCAGCCAACAATGGACATTCGCAGTGAGGAATTCCAGAACGGGATCGCCTCCTACCAGCCCGATCTTATTGTCGTTGCCGCCTATGGTCGCATGCTGCCAAAAAAATTGCTCGAACTGCCGCCGCTGGGATGCATCAACGTCCATGGTTCCCTGCTGCCGAAATATCGTGGTGCTGCGCCAATTCAACAGTCAATCATAAACAATGACAGCGAAGTGGGCGTAACCATCATGCAGCTGGACGAAGAGATGGACACCGGCGATATTCTCTGTCGCGCCAGAATTCTTCCCGATCCCGGGGAAACCGCAGGGTCTCTGTTCATCAAGCTCGCCGCCCTCGGCAGCGACACACTGCTGCGTGCTATCCGCGGCCTCAAAGAGGGTACTCTTCTCCCCACCCCTCAGGACAAAGCCCTCGCAACCTACGCACCAATGCTGAAAAAGGAAGACGGCCTGATCAACTGGCAGCAGGATGCTGTAAAGCTGGAATCTCTCATCCGCGGGCTGGACCCGTGGCCGACCGGCTACTGCTTTTTCAATGGCAAAAGACTGCGCCTGTTCAAGCCTGAGGTTGTTTATCTCGACCCCGGAGTTGAAGCGGGGACCGTTCTCCAGGCCGATGAAGCGGGACTTGTTATCGCCTGCGCCACCAATGCGCTGAAGATCAACGAGATCCAACCGGAAGGGAAAAAACGGATGATAACAACCGACTGGCTGCGCGGGGCCAACCTGCCCGCAGGCACCAGTCTGCAGCCCGAGAAGTCTGCGTGACCCGGCTTATCGTTGCTGTCGCCACCGGCCTCTACAGCGGTCTGCTGCCAAAGGCCCCGGGGACCTGGGGATCTCTCTTTGCCTTTTTGCCATGGTATTTCATGCGCAGCCTTGAAATGCCGGTCTATCTCTCCATCATCGCCGCCGTCTTTGTCCTCGGGAGCCTTGCCGCCGGCTCAGCAGAGAAGATTCTTGACCGCCCGGATCCCGGCTGTATCGTTATTGACGAGATTCTCGGCGTTTTCATCACCATGACCGCAGCCCCCGCCCCGGACAACCCGCTCTGCTGGCTGCTCGGGTTTGCTCTTTTCCGCCTTTTTGACGTGCTGAAACCGTTTCCTGTAAACTGGCTGGATCGCTGTCTGCACGGCGGTCTCGGCATCATGCTTGATGATGTCATGGCGGGGATTTATGCCTTGATATGTCTGCAAATCCTCTGGCGTGCCGGAGAGTTTTTCCTGTAACGAAGAAGCTGAGCGATTATTCAAGGTACCCTGAAGTCACATTCTCTCTTTCCATCCACCCATCCCCTCTCCCCGGCCTGTTACAGAAATATACCTGGCCTGCCGTCGCGAATCAGGTGGCAAGTTGAGCAGAGATTTGTTACATGAATGTTATCCGGTCAACTTAATATTCAGTAAGATTGTCGTAATATTAACGTATTGACTTTACGTTGTTAATACTTTCTGTGTTCCAAAGCCATAAGGCAACCAGAGAATAATTTTTTCGTCAGGAAAATCCTCCATGCTATTCATCATCATAGGCGCAACCCTTCTTTATTTCGGTGCCGAAGGGTTGGTAAGAGGCAGCGCAAGCCTTGCAACCAGGGTCGGCATTTCTCCGTTGATTGCAGGTTTAACCATAGTTGCCTTCGGAACAAGTGCACCTGAGCTCAGCGTTAGCCTGTCTTCAGCCCTTGGTGGTCACGCAGACATCGCTCTGGGCAACGTGGTAGGTTCCAATATTTTCAATATCGCAGTCATTCTCGGGATAGCGGCACTCATTCAACCTCTCCAAATTCATCTCAGTGTGATCAGGCGAGACATCCCGGTGATGATTCTGAGTTCGGCCATTGCCTTCGGATGTATCCTCTACGCTGGTTTCTCCCGCTTCACAGGCGCCGGGTTATTACTCGGCCTTATCCTCTACCTTGTATCAGCGATCCGCTCAGGAAAGAACGTTTCGAACAGCAGCGATGAAACATCAATAGATGCTCCGCCGCTGCTGTCGAAAAGCTGGTGGATTGATTCACTGGTCATAATGGCAGGGCTGGGAATTTTGCTGGTCGGTTCGCGGCTTTTCATTGATGGTGCGACATCCCTGGCGAAATCACTGGGCGTATCGGATGCGGTGATCGGCCTGACAGTGGTGGCAGCCGGGACAAGCCTTCCCGAGCTGGCGACAAGTGTCGTCGCGGCCTTGCGCGGGCAGTCCGACATCGCCATTGGCAACATTGTGGGATCGAACATCTTCAACATCCTTTGTATTTTGGGGGTTACCGCATTGGTCTCGCCAATCGACGCGTCAGATATAGGAATGCGTGACGGATTAGTCATGCTTTTTTTGAGTATTCTCCTCCTTCCGTTCGCGCTGACAAACCAGACGCTTTCCCGAGGTGAGGGGGCAATATTTATCGCTCTTTATGCCGGCTATCTTTTTCTGCTATGGCCATAAACTGAAACTGACGAACAAGGCAGAGCAGGTGCAGGAGAGTCGTGACGGGGCATCCCGGGGTACTGGCCTCGATGAAAGCGAGCGTGAAGCCCATGCCGCAGGGACATGACAAACGACTGCTGTCGAACAAAAATTCCGGCTATACGTCTACGCTTTCACCAGCCACAGACCGGGGCGTTATGTGTGAAAATTTATCTACGTATCTAATGGAGGAATAAAACATGGTCACATCTATAATTTTAATGAAGATTCAAAGGAATAAGGTCAATGAGGTCGCTGAACAATTAGCTGGCATTGAGGGGTTTTCTGAAGTTTTTTCTGTAACAGGCAGTTACGACCTGGTTGCTATTGCGAGAGTTAAGGATAATGACTCCCTTTCTAAATTAATAACGAATGACCTCCAGAATATAGAAGGCATTGAAAAAACAGATACCATGCTCGCATTCAAGGCATATTCCAGACATGACCTTGAGGCCATGTTTGATCTTAATTAGAGCGTAAACAGGGGACGGATCACGATCTGAATTGGTCGGGACATCGCAGTCGATATTAAATCGTGGTCTGTTCCTTATTGTTTTCTTAAGCTGTCGGTCTCTCTCAGCATGCCGCAGCCCCTGCCCGGACAACCAGTTCTACTGGCTGCCCGGGTTTGCTTTTTTCCGCTTTTTTGATGTTCCGAACCCATCTCCTGTAAAAGGGCTGAACGGAGTCTGCACGGCAATACTTGATGATCTCATGATGGGAGTTACACCCTGACATGTCTGCAAATCCCCTGGCGATCCGGATGTTTTTTCCTTGAAATCATTCTCTCGCCAGCCCCCATCACTACCCGGTCTTTTGCAGAAATATTCCGACCTGCCAGCGCACATCAGATGGCGAGTTGAGCAGAGATGCGTAATGTAAACGCTATTCTGTTCAATTCACCCCAGTAAAAGTATCGTGATAAAGAGCTTACATCCAAGTAACATATTGATTTTACGCATTTTTAAATCTACCATCCAGCACAGAGGTTAAACCAACTTGACGATTCAACAACATGACAGCAAAGATCAATCTTCTCCCAAAATACCACCGTTAAAACCAGGAAGTTTACTGGTTTATGTCATGGCTGTCGCCTGTGGGATGGCTGTGGCTAATCTCTAT